>OKWJ01000099.1_pt1 | contig 131136 bp, 111 predicted proteins | sample 1607121 | NCBI WGS metagenome assembly OKWJ01 (sample SAMN04414080, study PRJEB24778) | human gut metagenome | material: faecal | host: Homo sapiens | reverse complement strand
TTGCTACTGACATAAGTTTACTTGTTGAACAAGTCAACTTTTTTAGGATAAGACAGTGAGTTATTCCGGATGATTACCGTTATGAACCTTATAGATACCTTATAGAAACCTTATAGAAACCTTATATGAACCTTATATATAATAAGGTTCATATAATATTCATATACTTTAATTAAAGTGTTACTTTCGGTTATAATCAGGTAGAAATCAATTAGTAAAAACAAATTCTTTACAAACACGAGGGGCAAAAAGGATGAACACCCCATTAAATACAAGCCTCCCCTCTCACAAACCCAGCACTCCCCCAAAAGACGTTATGAACTTTACAGACTTTATAAATCTTATAAACGAACATCAGACCCCAACTTCTCGTATTACGAGAAACTAAACACCTAATTATCAACTCATAGTATGAAATCCTTCTTATTAGCCATATTGCTCGTCGGATGCAATATCATAGCAGCAACAGCACAATCCGACAAGATCATTGATAATCGAGCTATAGACACACTAAATTTAAAAAAGTATGTTGGTCTGTGGTACGAAATCGCACGCTTTGACCACCCTTTCGAACGAGGCTTGGTCGGGGTGACGACCGAGTACACCATCAAACCCGATGGAAGCATCAAGGTTATCGGACGAGGTTACCAAGACAGTCTCCGGGGTGAGAAAAAAGAAATCGTGGGCCACGTTCATATCCCGGACACGACTCAACCGGGAGTCCTAAAAGTGACCTTTTTTCTGATCTTCAACACGGACTACCACATCCTGGAAGTCGAGAAAGATTACAGCGCAGCCCTTATCGGAAGTTCCCAATGCGATCATCTCTGGATCGTAAGCCGTACACCGAAGCTCCCGCCTAACAAACTGAAAGACTTGATGCAACGGGCTCAGCGCAGAGGATACGACACCACCGCCCTCATCTTCGTCCCGCACGGGCAAGAACAAATTCAAGAAGAGTTGACCAAACTCTGAGTTATTTTCCATATTTTTGAACAACTAAAGGTTCAGAAATATGGAATTATTTATACTTATATCTTGCGTTTTACTTCTCGTTCTCAACATGATCCTCATCGGATTGCACGTTCGTTCCTGCAAGAACAACACCGTCCAGGAGGTATCACGGTCCATCTCGAACCTCGAAAAAGTGATTCGGGACGAATCCCGTTATAACCGGGAAAACGACGAGAACCGCTCCCGCAAGGACCGGGAAGAACTCGCCTCTACCCTCAACCATTTCCGGACAGAACACCGGGAAACCTTGAAGAACATCACCACCCAAACCAACTCCGCCATACAAGCTTTCCAGAAAAGTTTTGCCGAAAGCATGGAATTATTCAACCGCCTGCAACGGGAAAAATTCGGAGAGCTATCACTCCGTCAACAGGAACTCCTGCAAAACACGGAAAAGAAGTTGGAAGAAATGCGAGCCACCGTGGATGAAAAATTACAGAAGACCCTACACGAACGCATCGGGCAATCGTTCGAACTCGTCAGCAAGCAACTGGAAAATGTGCAGAAAGGACTAGGAGAAATGCAGACGCTGGCACAAGATGTAGGTGGACTAAAGCGGGTGCTTAGTAACGTGAAAATACGGGGAACGATCGGGGAAGTACAACTTTCCATGCTACTGGAACAGATCCTAGCCCCGGATCAATATGACACAAACGTGAAGACCAAACCCGGATCCGACAAGCTGGTCGAGTTCGCCGTGAAACTTCCCGGACGGGCGGAAGGTGACGAATCGGTCTATCTTCCCATCGATGCCAAGTTCCCGAAGGACGTTTACGAACAACTCCTTGATGCCTACGAATCCGGAGATTTGCAACGAGTGGAAACTACTTCCCGCATACTCGAACAGACCATTCGCAGCATGGCAAAGGACATCCGGGACAAATACCTAGCCCCACCGCACACCACGGGCTTCGGGATCATGTTCTTGCCTTTCGAAAGCATATACGGCGAGGTTACCCGCCGGGCTGCTTTGCTCGAACAATTACAGCAGGAATACCACGTGATTGTCACGGGGCCCACCACGCTGGCAGCGATTCTCAACAGCCTGCAAATGGGATTCCGCACGCTTGCCATCCAAAAACGTAGTAGCGAGGTGTGGCGCATTCTTGGCGGTGTGAAAGCCGAATTCGAGAAGTTCGGGGGACTTCTGGAGAAAGCCCAGAAGAACCTTCAAACCGCCAATAACCAACTGGAAGAAGTCATGGGAAAACGAACCCGCGCCATACAAAGACAGCTTCGCTCGGTCGAAGCACTTCCGGCTAAGGAGGAACAAAACGCATTATTGGATTCGTTCTCAGAAGGGGATGAAGCATAAAAACGGCAAAGATTTTCACCCGAAATAAAACAAGACATGACTTGCTAGATTCTTTCCGCAGTTTTTATTAGCTTTGCCCGAAAGAAGGTAATACAAGTAAAAGATTAAATATAAAAACATGGAGACTACGAAGAATAAAACGACCTTGCTCATTATGGCAGCAGGCATGGGTTCACGGTTCGGTAGCTTAAAACAACTAGCATTACTCGGACCCCACAAAAAAACATTGTTGCATTATTCAATCTATGATGCCGTACACGCGGGATTTGACAAAATTGTTTTCATCATCCGCCGGAGTTTCGAGAACGAATTCAAAGAGGCCGTGGGAAAATATGCCGAAAGCCTGGTTGAAACCGTGTACTGTTTCCAGGAAATGGATCAACTGCCCGGTAATCTACCCCCGATCCAGCGGGAGAAACCCTGGGGAACGGCTCACGCCATCTGGGCCGCAAAAGACCATATTCACGAACCGTTTATCGCTATCAACGCTGACGACTTTTACGGACGGGATGCCTTCGTGAAAATGCACGATTTCGTGGCCAGCAATACTGACGAGAGATGCTTCAGCCTAGCCGGCTACCGGTTGGCAGCCACGCTATCCGAGAACGGGACAGTATCCAGAGGAATATGCACGGTAGACGGGGACAATTTCTTGACCAGTATCACCGAACGCACGAAAATTGGCCGGGAAGGTGATACGATTAAAGATTTGAATTCAGGGGTCGTACTGCATGAGGACGACGTGGTTTCCATGAATTTCTGGGGATTCTCGCCCATGCTTTTCGAGGAAATCGAAAAACAATTCATCGAGTTTTACCACAAGAACAGCGAAAATCCCAAGGCGGAGATTTACATACCTTTCGTGGTGGACGAACTCATCAAGCAAAAGGCCGTGAAAGTAAAAGTCTTAAACACCAGTGCCCAATGGTTCGGCGTAACATACAAAGAGGACACAGAGCTGGTAAACAATGCCTTGCAGAAATTCGACGGGGAAGGATTATACACTGACATGGGGCAGTAAATAGCATAAAAACGGGTAAACATTAAAAAACAACTAAGCATGGACAAACTGAAGAGAATTTACGACACGTTCGTATCGAGCGGGCGGTTTATATCCGCTACACCGTACGGTTCTGGCCATATAAACGACACCTATCTGGTGAAAGTGGACGAGGATGTCGAGTACATTCTCCAAAGAATCAACGGTAACGTGTTCAAGGACATCCCGAAACTGGTACGAAACAAAGAACTGGTGTGCGGGCATATCCGCAACCGACTTATCCGGCATAAAGTGAGCGATATCACCCGCAAATACATCACGTATTTTTACACGGACAAAGGAAACGCTTACTACAAGGATTACGAGGGGAACTACTGGACGTTATCACTCTTTATCAAAGGATCAAAGAGCTACGATGTTATCCCGGATTCCCAGATCGCTTATCAAGTGGGTATCGGGTTCGGAGAATTCGAGAACCGGATTTCCGATTTTGACGCGAAATTGTTGATCGAGACAATCCCGCTTTTCCACAACGTTCCCCGCCGCCAACGAGAATTAAAAGAGGCCCTAGCTAAAGCCGAACCGGACCGGATCGAGGCGAGCAAGGAACTGCTCGAATACCTGAAAAAGTTCGATAACGAGATGTTAGAATTACAACGGATGAAAGACGAGGGTATTCTGCCGCTCCGGGTCACGCACAACGACACGAAAGCAAATAATCTCCTATTCGACCACAATGACCACCCGTTATGCGTGATCGATCTGGACACCGTGATGCCGGGAATCGTGCATTACGACTTCGGGGATGCCATTCGCTCGTCTTGTAACACGGCCGGGGAAGAAACCCGCAATCTTGACGAGGTTCATTTTAACATGAATTATTTTGAGGCTTTCACCGCCGGGTTCATGGAAAAAGCCAAGCACCTTTTCACACTCAAGGAAAAAAAGACCCTTGCACAAGGATGCACGCTGATGACCTACCTACAAGCCGTCCGTTTTTTGACAGATTACCTGGACGGGGATCATTATTACCCGATCACCTATCCTGAACATAACCTGCAACGGGCTAAAGTTCAAGTAAGGTTATTACAAGACATGGAACGACAATTCGACAAGATGAACCAGTTTATCTTGAATCAATAATACAAAAAAAACGGTAGCTTTCGCTACCGTTTTCCTACTCTTCAAGATAAAATTTCCTTACTTTTTCTTATTCTTGCAGCACTCGTCTGTTTTACCCGTCTTGGAACAGCAATTGTCACCACATTTTCCTTCACATTTGCTCTCCTTTGAAGTACAAGTCTGGTCACATTTACCATCACACTTTTTCTCTCCGCAACTTTGCCCGCAGGTCCCGCTGCAATTATGTTTCTCGCCGCAATTTCCCTTGCAAGCTTCTTTATTTCCTTCTTTACAACATTTATGTGCTTTACCGCATTTCATCAACTTACCGTCTTTATCGCACATTCCTATCACTTTCACGTCATGACGCTCGATAGCAGCCCGTAAGGCCTCAACAGAGTTTTTGTCAGTACGGAAAGAAATCAACACGGTTGAATCTTTCATATTCAACTTATAATCCTTGATTCCTTTCTCGAAAGGCATATCCTTATCCAGTTTAGCCTTACAAGAAGGGCAATGTATTCCTACTTTAAAAATAACGGTTGTATCTTTCTTAGCCTGGGCACTTACGGTTAAACCCATCATAACGAACACTACCAGCGAGAATAAAATTTTTATTGTTTTCATAGTAAACATATTAGTTATTAAAAACATTGTTTTTCAAAAGTAATTATTTTATTGATTGGTTATCCTTTTCGATCTAAGGCAAATCTCAGACCGATATAAAATTTACGTCCGTGAAGAGGTCCCCACACTTTCGACGAGTCAAAGGTATCGCTCCAGGGATTATGAGAATTCACGATCGGATTCTTTTGGGTGAAATCCCCAATATTTTCGCATCCCGCGTAAATACTCCACAATCGGAAATATTTCGTGACCTGTGCATTCATGATCTGGAAATCATCAAAACGGGAGGCTACCCGATATTCATCGGCAATCCCACCCTGCTCCGGCAAACGTCCGGAACCGTTAAACTGAGTCGTGAAATCGAACTGCCATTTCTTCAAGTTGGTGAAGTATGACAAATTCACCAGTCCTTTATAACGGCTCGTTAAAGGAGTACGTTTCAGATCTCCGTTTATCGTCGTCTTCACATCATTGTAACGATAAGCTAACGTGGCTTCCAAACGAGGGATCAACTCATATTTCACCTCAACCTGGTAACAATTCGAATAGGAATCCCCGTCCAGATTATAAAAGTTCACCTTATTGTATGCAGTCTCGTTATCCACCACCACCTGATCGTTGAATTTAGTGTGATAATAATCCAGATTGATATTCAAGGTACGCCCGAATACTTCGAACTTTCGGTTCACGTTAGCCCCGAAATTCCAAGAATCCTCCATCTTTAGATCGTCCAGCAAAGCCGGGTTCTTACCCAACAATTCTCCATTCACGTAGAAGTTCGCGGCAGAGGCCAACAAATAACTGTTCTCAGCCAAGATATTCGGTGTACGTAAACCGCGGCCAAAAGTGGCCTTGATGCTGGTGAATTCATCCGGTTTGTACATGATGTGAGCTCGAGGGGTCCAGATACTCCCGAAGATATTGTGATAATCGTAGCGCAATCCTGCCATCACGATAAAACGCTGATCCAAGAATTCTCCCGTATATTGGAAAAAAGCTCCCGGCACCCGTTCTTCCCGTTTCATGTTTATGAAGTCGGTAGAAATATCCTCTCCATAATTAAAAACCGGATCACGAAAATCTTCGTCGTATTTGTCGTAATTGAAACTTAACCCGGCAGAGTACATCTGGCTGGGATTCGTCCCGAAAATAGATTGATAAATGTAGTTCACGAACAAACTCTTCTGCCCGGCATTATACATCTTCGGTCCATAATAAGAATCCTGCGTGTGATCGGAATAGTTCACCAGAATCGCCATACTCGTATTCTCGTACTGGGGCATCAAGTAACCTAACTTCAGGAAAGCCTCGTAACGACGGGTGTCGATTCCAATTTTATACAACCCGTAGTTTTCATCCACCTGAGCATGCCCACCATGAGTGGTTTGTCCTCCATTTCGCTCCTCATCGATAAACTTACCCCCGAATTGCAAAAACCAAGTATCATCCTTATATGCCCAGCGATTCATCACGTTGTATTGCGTTTTTTCCGGCATATCCAAGAATCCGTCTTTATTCCCGTCATGAGGTTCTTCCATCCAGTCTCCGTGCAAAAGGAACATAGTACTCCATTTATCACTAAATTTGATACTGAAATTGGAGTTAAACTCGTACATTCCCTCGCTACTTGTGAAAACATTAGCCGAAAGCAATTCCGGGTCACGGGGTTTCTTATAGTCTACGCTGATCTGCCCGGCCATCGATTCGTAACCGTTAATCACCGACCCCGTTCCCTTCGACACGGAGATAGCGGACATCCAAGGACCGGGAATGTAAGTCAAACCGTACAAAGAAGCCAATCCCCGGAAATTAGGCATATTCTCGGTCATCATCTGCACGTACTTCCCGGTTAATCCCAATAGCTGGATTTGCTTCGCACCCGTCACCGCATCGGCATAGGACACGTCAACCGAGGCGTTCGTTTCGAAACTCTCGCCCAAGTTACAACAAGCCGCTTTACACAACTCTTCGCCCGTGATTAATTGTTCGATCAAAGGACCCCGTGTTGACATCACGGTACTCTGTTTACGGGCTGCCACGCTCACCTCGTCCAACTGCTCCCCGGACCTCAACGTGCAGGTCACGAATTTATCCGTGGATTTTACCTCTATCGTGTCCGACTGGTATCCAATAAAACTAACAACCAACTTCCCAACCTTTTCCCACTTGATTTTAAATTCCCCGTTCGCATCCGAAACAGATCCTTTCGAAGTTCCTACCCAGTAAACATTCGCACCGGGTAACGCCACCTCCCCGTCTTCCGTTTCTTCCATGACACGCCCTTTTATGGTCTGTGCCTGTAAGCCAACAGAGGCAAGTAAACACATTATAATGAACAAATTTCTCATATAGATTCCACAATTTTCAGGAACGTGTCGGGGATATATCTCTTACCCAATGCCACGAAACACGTTCTCTCTTGATTAAATTTTAAATAATGTTTCAGTCAAGTCAGACGCATACACACAACTCGTCGAAAGATACTTATAAAGCATCTTTATCACGGATCAAAATTTAATCAACAACGAAAAATACATAGAAACTCCAAAGGCGGAGAAGTGTCTATGTACGCAACAGGAGAATTAAAAGATTTTACATTAGAAATAACCGTATCCGGTAAAGACATCATGAAATTACACTCCTGCACCATATCGCAGAACTGTACCTCGAAATGAGACATCGCCCAATCACCGGATACCTTATAGTAAGTATGTTCTTGCTTCGCATTATCACAATTCTTCTTGTGCGCATTATGACACTTTTGATGACAACAAGTACAACCATGTGTACATGGACAAGGAATATCTTCGGGAATAACCACCACATGCAAGTGAGATTCCTGACAACGTTGGCAGTATACTCTACTTACATTCACACCTACTGTACCTAACAAAAAGATAAACAATAGCAAGAGTGCTGATATATTCCATTTTTTCTGCTTCATCGTTTGCAAAAATAAAACAATTTTCGATTTTCGATTCCCCGAAATACACCCTTAACAATTAATTAACGGTTTTTTTATTCAAAATCTGACCCGACGATGTGAAAAATAGAAAAAAAGTATTACTTTCGAACTTCATAAATCAAGATGTAGATTATTTATATCATTCCAACAAATTATGAGAAAAATACTATTACTTGGACTACTCGTAGTTCTTATCGCATCCTGTAGTAAAAAGACGAATGTCGAGATTACAGGAGCCATCAAAGATGCAGCCAACACGAAAGTATATCTGGAACAAATAGATGTAAGTTCAAGAAAAACAATCGACTCAACAAAAATTAACAAAAACGGGGAGTTTAAATTTAAACTCAACATCGAACTCCCGACATTCTATTCTTTAAGATTTTCTAACAATGAGCAAGTGACCTTGATCGCCAGTCCGGACGAGATGCTTGAAGTCAGCGGTACGCTGAATGACATTAAAAATAATTACTGGGTGGACGGTTCTGAAAACTCGTTATGGATTAAACTCCTGAATTTCCAGATCACCCGTACAATCACGCTAACGGATTCTTTGAAGAGGTCCTATCAAGCTCTCCCACAAGGAACCGAGTACGACGCTCAACGTCAGGAATACGCCAAAGCATGGGAAGAGGCAATAAACAAACAGATCAGTTTCACCCGAGACTTTATTATCAAACACGCCACCTCTCCGGCATCTTATTATGCCCTCTATCAAAAAATTGATGATAATATCGGAGTGATGGACGAGTTCGAGGACCTTCACTATTTTAAAGTGGTGGCATCATCCTTGACTGCCCTTTATCCCGAATCCCAATACACGAAGGCAATCATGAATCACTTGAAACAAATATCCCAAGCTATCCGCAACCAACAACTTGCTGCCGTGATTAACAACACGGAAGGGTCTCTACCGGATATTAACCTGCCGGATGTGAATGGCAAAGATATTTCACTGAACTCCCTCAAATCGAAACTCATCGTGCTTGACTTCGGGCTGATCACGGCCAAAGAGAGTCAAGAGTACATTGACCAGATGAAAAGCGTGTACAACAAGTTCAAAAACCGGGGAGTGGAAATATACATGGTTTGTCTGGATAAAAACAAATTTCTTTGGGAAGACGTGATAAAAACGAACAAGATCAACTGGATTTGCGTATGGGATCAAGGAGCGTTACAAAGTCGGGCAGCTTCGACTTGGAACGTGAAGAGTGTTCCGGCAAACTACATCATTAACCAAAAGAAAGAAATTGTTGGTAAAAACTTGTACGGCAGTCGTTTGGAAGACCGTTTGAACGACTTGTTGAAAAAATAATTATATTGGACGAACATATCATCATGCAGGGTAAGAAGGTTTATTTTCTTTCAGACGCACACTTGGGTGCCAAACTATTGAAAGATAATCGGGAGAGAGAAATTATGCTCGTGGAGTTTTTGCAAAGCATCAAACCTGATTGCCTAGAACTTTACCTGCTTGGTGATATGTTTGATTTTTGGTTCGAATACAAACATGTCGTACCCAAAGGCCACGTACGCTTTCTTGCCGAACTGGCCAATTTCACGGACCAAGGAATTAAGGTACATTTCTTTACGGGCAACCACGACATCTGGGCTTTCGACTACTTGGCAAAAGAATGTGGTGTTATCCTGCATACTTCCATGATGGAAACCACGATAAACGGAAAGTCTTTCCTTATCGGACATGGTGACGGTCTGAATCCGAACGACAAAGGGTATCTTTTCCTGCGTAACGCTTTCCATAATCGTTTTCTACAAAGATGTTTCCGGTTTATCCATCCAGACTGGGGAATCACTTTAGCCAATAAATGGTCATCCCATTCCAGACTAAAAGGAAACGGGCAAATTGAGGCTAGGGGTTATCTGGGAGATGACAAAGAAGAAATCGTTATTTATTGTCGGAATATCTTAAAAGAACACCACGTGGATTATTTCATTTTCGGTCATCGCCATTTGCCTCTCAATCTTGAACTTGAATCCAACAGTCACTATATCAACACGGGAGACTGGATCACGCATTTCAGTTATGCCGTATTCGACGGAGAGAAGGTTTTTCTTGAAAAAATTGATCGCAAGAAATAACCTATTTTGCATTGTTTTCCTGTGAAATAATCATAACTTACATGCCTGTATGTAAAACATAAGATCAGACGGTATGTTAGTTAAAATTTTCGGGGGTGCAGTGTACGGAATCAACGCATTGACCATCACTATCGAGGTCAATATTCTTTGGGGAGCGAAATTTATTATTGTCGGTTTACCCGATAACGCTGTAAAAGAAAGCCAGCAACGAATTGATTCCGCCCTCCGGGAAATCGGGCTAAAGATTCCGGGTAAACGAGTAATCATCAACATGGCTCCCGCCGACGTGAAGAAAGAAGGATCATCTTTCGACTTACCGTTGGCTATTGGCATACTCGCCGCTAATGATCAGTTACCCAACGCACAACTGGATAAATATTTGATCATGGGTGAATTGTCATTAGATGGCAGTCTCCAAGCGGTCAAAGGGGTACTTCCCATCGCCATACACGCCAAAAAGGAAGGTTTTAAAGGTATTCTTCTGCCTTACCAGAATGCTAACGAGGCTGCAGTGGTTCAAGGCTTTGAAGTTTACGGTTTCCACCATCTGAGTGAAGTGATCGCTTTTCTAAAACAGGAAAAAGACTTCTCTCCCATCTCTTTCGATCAACAAGTCATGACAGCATTTCCCGATGATGACTTGCTTGATTTCAAAGACGTGAAGGGACAAGAAAACGTGAAACGTGCGATGGAAGTTGCAGCAGCAGGCGGACATAACATGATCATGATCGGCTCCCCCGGTTCGGGAAAAACCATGCTAGCCCGAAGATTACCGACAATTCTCCCTCCCATGACCATCGAAGAGGCGCTGGAAACGACGAAAATCCACTCCGTTGCGGGGAAGATTCAAAATAATCATTCCTTAATCATCTCACGTCCATTTCGTTCGCCGCATCATACCATATCTGATGTAGCTCTTGTTGGCGGGGGATCTTGGCCCCAACCGGGAGAAATATCACTTGCTCACCATGGAATTTTATTTCTAGACGAACTCCCAGAGTTCCGCCGGGCAGTACTGGAAGTATTGAGACAACCACTTGAAGATCGGAAGATTACCATCAGTCGTTCCAAGTTCAGCGTGGAATATCCGGCTAACATCATGCTGATTGCATCCATGAATCCTTGCCCATGTGGGTACTATAATCATCCCACGAAGGAATGTAATTGTCCGCCCGGAGCCGTTCAAAAATATTTATCGAAAATATCCGGTCCTTTACTCGACCGGATTGACATACATATTGAAGTGATTCCCGTAGAGCTTGACAAGATCACGAATTCCTCGGACAGTGAACCAAGCTCTGTTGTTCGAGCTAGGGTGATCGCCGCCCGGGCTATCCAGACCCAACGTTTTCAATCTTACCCGGGGATTTATTGTAATGCCCAGATGACCTCACCGTTATTAAAAAAGTATTGTTCCCTAGACGATAAATGTGTTGCACTACTAAAGATTGCCATGCAACGTTTCGGACTTTCTGCCCGAGCTTATGACCGGATCATCAAATTGTCCCGAACTATTGCCGACCTGGACCATAACGAGAAAATAACCCCACAATATATTGCCGAGGCCATACAATACCGAAGTCTAGACAAGGACGGATGGGGAGGATGAAAAAAGTAAAAGATAAAAGTGAAGTGAAAAAACAACTTTTATCTTTTAGTTTTTATCTTTTACCTTGCCATTATACCCGGCTTAGTATATCTTCAAGTCCTTGGAAGTGATTTTTATAATCTTCGGCACTTCTGCGAATCACCTCGAAAGCCTCTTCCTTATTATAGACATGAGTGATTTCCGTGCGTCGTTCCTCTCCGGGAAGATCCTTGTAGGTTAAAAAATAATGCCGTAACCTGTCAATCACCACGTGTGGTAATTCGGAAATATCATTATAAATATTATACGTGGCATCATGTTTCAACACGGCAATAATCTTATCGTCCGCCTCGTTCTTATCCAACATCCGGAATCCCCCGATAGGACGAACTTCCGCAATAATATCCCCGTGAGAGATCGTTTTCTCGGTCAGGACACAAATATCAAGCGGGTCTCCGTCCCCGTGAATATCCGTTCTCTCGGTCTGCGCCATACAATACTCGGCGACTAAATCTCCGCAATAAGTCTGCGGCAAAAAACCATATAAAGCGGGAACCACGTTCGAATACTTCTGCGGACGATCTATTTTTATATACCCACTCACTTTATCCAACTCGTACTTCACCGTGTCCGTCGGTACCATCTCTATAAATGCGGTAACCACGTTCGGCGCATCCGTCCCAATATCCAAACCATGCCACGGATGTGACTTGTACCTAAGTCCCATCAAACGGACAATAGGATCATTAATTTTATTTCCCATAACTTATATTATTAAAAACATATACACCTCCTTTATTATTCCGAAAACAAATGCGCCTCGATTTGCTCGATCAGGATATGAATTACCTTGATGTGAATCTCCTGAATCCGATCGGAATACCCATTCCAAGGAACACAAATATTCACGTCACACATATTCTTCATTTTACCGCCATCCTTACCGGTTAACCCGATCACCAACATCCCCTTGCAGTGAGCCGCATCAACGGCTCTCACAATGTTCTCTGAATTACCGGAAGTACTGATTGCCAATAACACATCACCCGCTTTCCCGTGTGCTTCCACATAACGGGAAAACACGTACTCAAATCCGAAATCATTAGCCACGCAGGTCAAGTGAGTCGGATCAGAAATTGCCATTGCCGGTAATGCGGGACGATCTCCCCTAAAACGTCCGGTAAGTTCCTCGGCGAAATGCATAGCGTCACTCATGGAACCACCATTTCCACAACTTATGACCTTACCCCCGTTTTTCAATACCCGGGATAATACCTCTGCCGCCAATCCGACTTGTTTCAACTTCTCCTCGTCCTCCACAAAATCAGCTAACACCTGTTGCGCCTCCAAAAAACTTTTCTTGATACTATCCATATATTCGGGTATTACATTTATCTTATCTTTTTCCATTCAACGATTTTTCCCCTCTCTTTCTTCAACATTCCCGGGGGAACCACTTGGCGTATATCTTCACAAAGCAAATCAATCAACTTCTGTTTCGTGAAATGACGGGAATATATCACACTGACCTCCCGCAAAGGTTTAGACACCGTGAATGAACGAACTTGCTTTTTCTTTTCCTCCGTCATATACAACGTGGCTAACTCAGGAATCAAGGTAAATCCTCCTTCCCGATCCACGATCTTCATCAAGGTCTCTAAAGAATTACTCTCAAAATCAAAAGGCAAATTCTTATGTTGCGTTCCTCGCATCTCGCATAAATTCACTACTTGATCTCGGAAACAATGCCCGTCTCCCAACATCCATAGCTCGGGAGTTGCAATATCTTGTGTTTCTATATCTTTCTTTTTCAAAAGTTCATGATCAGGGTGAGCGTAGATCATCATCTCCTCGTAAAACACGGGCTGTTCAACAATCTTATCGTCATGATAAGGTGTCACGAACACCCCCACGTCCAACGTGTCATGTTTCAATCGTCGGATAATCTCTTCCGAAATTAATTCTTCCACTTCCACCTGTACCCCGGGATAACGACGAATGTAATCCCCGATGAATATCGGTAATAAATAAGGAGCCAGCGTGGGAATAATACCTATTTTTAGGGATCCCGCCACCTCCTGTTTCTCTTCATTAATAATCTCTTTTATTCTTTGAGCCGAGGCCAGCACTGTTCTTGCCTGCTCTATCAATTTGTAACCAATGTCGGTAGGAACAACCGGTTGCCGGCTCCGATCAAAAATGATTACACCTAGATCATCTTCCAGCTTTTTAATTTGCATACTCAGTGTCGGCTGTGTCACGAAACACTTGTCGGCGGCTGTTGCAAAATGCCGGAATTCATCGACCGCAACAACATATTCTAATTGTGTCAGTGTAATCATATATTATTATTTCTAATCAAAAAAATCTTTCATCTTGGAAAAGATACTTTTCTTGTCACCACTTCCCGGCTTAAAGCCTTCAGCCTCTTTCATCTTTTCCACGAGTTTTTTCTCATCCTTCGACAAGTTCTTAGGAATCCACACGTTCACCTTTGCCAACAAATCCCCTTTACCGTAACCGTTCACATCAGGCAATCCTTTTCCTCGCAAACGCAATATTTTACCCGGCTGGGTACCTGCCTCAATCTTCACTTTCACTTTCCCTTCGATGGTCGGAATCTCAACCGTTTCCCCTAACACGGCTTCCGGGTACCCGATAAACACGTTGTATAATAAATCATTCCCATCTCTTACCAACTCCGGATGCTCTTCTTCTTCTATCAACACGATCAAGTCACCATTCACGCCACCACGACGAGCCGCATTTCCTTTACCACTCAAAGACAATTGCATCCCTTCACCCACTCCTGCCGGAATATTGATAGAAATCACTTCTTCCGACATCAACACGCCCTCTCCATTACAGAAAGTACATTTTTCATTGATAATCTTTCCTTCGCCCTCGCAAGTCGGACACGTGGAAGTGGTTTGCATCGCTCCCAGTATCGTATTTTGTACCCGGGTCACTTGTCCCGATCCTTTACAGGTCGAACAAGTGGAATAGGATTTTCCATCCTTTGCTCCCGTTCCGTTACAATGCTGACAAGCCACGTATTTCTTTACCTTGATTTTCTTCTCAATTCCGGTAGCAATTTCCTGAAGGTTCATTTTCACCTTCACTCTCAAGTTCGTTCCCCGGTTTACCCGACGGGCACTACGGCCACCGCCAAAACCTCCGAAACCACTAAAGCCACCGAAACTTCCGAAAATATCCCCAAATTGAGAGAAAATATCATCCATACTCATGCCGCCACCAAAACCTCCTTGTCCGGCCCCTCCTACTCCGGCATGACCGAACTGATCATAACGACGTTTCTTTTCTTCGTTACTCAGCACATCGTATGCTTCGGCGGCTTCTTTAAATTTCTCCTCGGCCTCTTTGTCACCCGGGTTCTTATCCGGGTGATACTTTAAAGCCAGTTTTCGATATGCTTTCTTGATCTCAGTGGCATCAGCACTTTTAGATACCCCCAACACCTCATAATAATCTCTCTTTTCCATTACCACGCAACTATATTTTATTCACCAACAACCACTTTCGCAAAACGCATCACCTTGTCATTCAAGTAATATCCCTTCTCGATACAATCCAACACTTTACCCTTTAATTCCGGAGCCGGAGCCGGGATTGTCGTTACCGCCTCGTGAATATCTGTGTTAAAATCAGCATTTTCAGTTTCGATTTCTTTCACGCCATTCTGTGTCAGAAAAGACTTAAAATTAGCATAGATCAAATCCACCCCTTCTTTTAAAGCTGCCACATCCTTCGCCGTACTCATACTCTTCAAAGCACGTTCGAAGTTATCCACCACGGGCAAAATATTACTTAACAATTGTTCCCCGGCACTCTTGGTTAATTCCATTTTTTCCTTTAAGGTACGTTTCCGGTAATTATCGAACTCCGCGGACAGACGTAAGTATTTATCATTCATCTCGATCAGTTTCTGTCCCAACTCTTCCAATTGCTTGTCCTCTTTTCGACAAGACTTGTCTTCTTTCTTTTTGTGAGTTTCTCCCTGATGTTTTTCTGAATTCACTTCTTCCTTTTCCGTATCGTTCGTCTGTGACTCTTCAAACTCGTTCTCCTGAGTCGATCTCTTCTCTTCTGCCATATCGTATATAATTTTTTTATGAATAAACATTTTAAGCTATTCTTTCAAAGCAAAATCCCTGCCAACCGTCAATATGCCACATTGACAAGCATTACAAGTGCCAATGTGACACAAATAGCTGCCACAAAGATAGTAAAAGATATTCTTCCGATTCAACTTTTCTGCACTTAATGGGATTAAAGCATCCCATTATCCGCAAAACTATAATACCGATTAGGACAAACGACAATATGATCCAGCAACGTGATGTCTAATACACGCCCAGCCTCCTGTACTTTCTTTGTCAAAGTAATATCATGGGAACTCGGACGATCATTACCGCTGGGATGATTATGAGCTATCACGATGGAACAAGCTTTTGATTCCAGCACCTTCCGGAATATCATACGAATATCAATGATTGTACTCTCTATGCCTCCTGAAAACAAACGATCGCATGACTTAATTCGGCAAGCGCTTGATAAGGTTACGACCCAAAATTCTTCATGATCCAGATCACCGATTAACGGCTGGAGATAATCATACAAATCCCTGCTGGTTGTCAACGCCGGCTCCTCCCTTGCCGTCGACAATGCCCGGCGGCGCCCCAATTCCATGGCAGCAATAATCGAAGCTGCTTTCGCCATCCCAACTCCTTTATAGCGATTCATAAAATCCGATACAGAAAGACGAGCCAGCGTATTCAAATCATTACTGGCATCCGTCAAAATCCGACGAGACAAATCCAAGGCTGATTCCCCTCCACTCCCCGAACGGATTAAGATTGCGAGCAACTCGTTTGTCGAAAGCGCAGTAACACCTTTCGACAACATCTTTTCCCGGGGCTTATCATCTTCCGCCCACGAGGAAATCGGGATATAATTTCCAGTCATAACTTTTTCTTTACAACTGGCAATGTAGCTATTTTTTTGCAATAAAAAAATCTCGAGAAGTAATTTCTCAAGATCAATCGACACATAGAAATAGAGGTAACAAACAAATTGTTTGTTACCTCAATATCTTAAGATAGTAAAATTACAATTTATTCACATGTAAAGCTAAACTAGACTTCAAGTTAGCTGCTTTGTTCTTGTGGATAATATGTTTTTTTGCTAATTTATCCAACATAGCCGAAACTTTCGGCAACAAGTCTGCTGCAGTCTCCTTTTCGGTCATTGCACGTAGCTTTCTAACGGCATTTCTAGCAGTCTTTGCGTAATAACGATTGTGTAATCTTCTTTTTTCAGTCTGCCTTATTCTTTTTTCTGATGATTGATGATTTGCCATCTCTACAAATTAATTTAATTCAACTTTGTAGTCCGTACGAGAATCGAACTCGTGTTACAAGAATGAAAATCTTGCGTCCTAACCCCTAGACGAACGGACCATCGTTAAATATTTTGCTCTTTGCTCTAGTAGTCCGTACGGGAATCGAACCCGTGTTACAAGAATGAGAATCTTGCGTCCTAGCCCCTAGACGAACGGACCATCTTTTGCTTTAGCGGTTGCAAATATACGGCAAATTTCATTCCTACCAAAGAAAACGTGATTTTTTTTTTACACTACTGATTGTTTAACAATGTATACACAATCAATTAACTATAAATCAATATTATACCAAACAACCCTATATTAACAAAATAACCCCTCTAGCCTGCCCTAGGCAAACTCATGCCGCATAAAACATACTTAAGCCGTACACAATGAAATTAATTCCTTACCTTTGCCTCTGTAAACCATTGAAATCAATTTTCAACTATTATGGCTAAATTATATCTGATCCCAACTCCAGTTGGCAATCTTGAAGACATCACGCTGAGAGCTCTTCGTATACTAAAAGAAGTACCTCTTGTACTTGCCGAAGACACCCGTACCTCCGCAAAACTATTAAAATATTACGAGATCAACACCCCCCTGCTCTCACATCATAAATTCAACGAACACCAGCAAGTAAGTCGTATTGCCGAGCGTATTGCACGAGGTGAAGACATAGCCTTAATCAGTGATGCCGGGACACCAGGAATCTCCGACCCGGGATTTCTACTTGTACGTACCTGTATTGAGCAAGGAATAGAAACAGAATGTCTGCCTGGAGCCACGGCATTTGTTCCCGCTCTCGTCAATTCCGGTCTACCCTGCGATCGTTTTTGTTTTGAAGGATTCCTGCCACAAAAGAAAGGTCGCCAAAAAAAACTTATAGCTCTTGCTGAAGAGGAACGTACAATGATATTCTACGAATCACCATTCCGACTGGTAAAGGCCCTTGAACAGATGGCTGAATTTTTCGGAGAAAACCGACATGCTTGTGTAGCTCGCGAGATCAGTAAACTTTTCGAAGACTTCCAGCGAGGTACGTTGAAAGAACTAATTGATCATTTTACCGAAAACGGGGTAAAAGGAGAAATCGTCATAATCGTGGAAGGTAAACCAAAAAAAGAAGAGGAAGAATCAGAATAAAAATGGGGACTCAACCAAGCCCCCATCTTCATATCTATTTATTTACATTTCTGACATTCGAAATATTTCCAAACTCCGGCAGCAAAGATAGCACCTAAAAATGGAGCGATTATGAACAACCATAACTGACTCAAAGCATTACCACCTTCAAAAATAGCAGGAGCAATACTTCGAGCCGGATTAACAGAAGTTCCTGTTACAGGAATACATACAATATGGATCAAAACTAAAGATAGACCTATCGCCAATCCGGCAAATCCGGCAGGAGCGTTAGCACTCGTGGAACCCAGAACAACAAGGATAAAGATAAAGGTAAACACCAACTCCGCCACAAAAGCCGGAACCATATTTCCTTCCCCGTACATATTTGCTCCCGTTCCTTCCAACCCCATCCCGGAAGAAATCACGTAAAGAATCGTCGAACCAATAAAAGCACCAATGACTTGAAATAACATATACATCCCAGCATCCTTTCCACTCATTCGCCCCGTCAAAAAAACACCTAATGTAATGGCCGGATTAATATGACATCCAGAAATACCACCAATAGCATATGCCATTGCTACCACAGACAAACCGAAAGCGAAAGCAATCCCCAAAAAACCGATTTCTGCTCCGGCAATAACAGCACTACCGCATCCCATAAGCACGAGTACCATAGTACCAATCATTTCAGCTACATACTTTTTCATAAATTTGTTTTTAAGATTTTAGGATTACAAATATACTATAAAATTAGGATATGTTATCCTGCTCAAAAAAAGAAAAGACTCCTATAACAATTGTCACAAGAGTCTTTTTTCCTATAAAATAAATTTCAATTACTTGCTGAATTTCCGTCCGTAGAACTGAGCACTATCACCTAATTCTTCCTCGATCCGAAGTAATTGATTGTATTTTGCCATACGATCAGAACGACTTAATGATCCCGTCTTAATTTGTCCGGAATTGGTTGCCACCGCAATATCCGCAATAGTCGCATCCTCCGTCTCCCCGGAACGATGAGAAGTGACCGACGTGTAGCCGGCACGGTGAGCCATATCAATCGCATCCAATGTTTCAGTTAATGTACCAATCTGGTTTACCTTGATCAAAATGGAATTAGCACATCCCATTTCAATACCTTTCTTCAAATATTGCACGTTTGTCACGAACAAATCATCCCCCACTAACTGGCAACGATCCCCGATTCGCTCTGTCAGTAATTTCCAGCCTTCCCAATCGTTCTCACTCATACCATCCTCGATAGAATCGATCGGGTAACGGGAAATCAATTCTTCCAGATAAGCTACCTGCTCGGCTGAAGAACGCTTTGCGCCCGTCGCTCCTTCAAATTTAGAATAATCGTAAACTCCATCTTTATAGAATTCAGAAGAGGCACAATCCAACCCGATCATCACATCCTCTCCCGCCTTATACCCGGCAGCCTCAATAGCTTTAATAATAGATTCCAAAGCATCTTCCGTTCCTTTCAACGCAGGAGCAAAACCTCCCTCGTCCCCCACGGCTGTACTCAACCCGCGATCGTGAAGAACTTTCTTCAAACTATGGAAAACCTCCGCTCCCATACGCAAAGCCTCACGGAAAGATTCAGCCCCAACCGGACGAATCATAAACTCCTGGAACGCAATAGGGGCATCAGAATGAGATCCTCCGTTAATAATATTCATCATCGGCACCGGTAACACTTTTGCATTTACACCACCAATGTAACGATATAACGGCATTTCCAATGCGTTAGCAGCAGCTTTCGCACAAGCCAAAGACACTCCTAATAATGCATTAGCACCTAAATTACTCTTGGTCGGCGTACCGTCCAATTCCAATAAAACACGATCAATTCCTACCTGATCGGTCACGTTCATTCCCAATAAGGCATCAGCAATCACCGTATTTACATTATTCACGGCTTTGGTTACCCCTTTACCGCCATATCTTTTCTTGTCTCCATCACGCAATTCCAATGCTTCATGTTCTCCCGTGGACGCTCCGGACGGAACCGCAGCACGGCCCATCGCCCCACATTCCAGAATAACATCTACTTCTACGGTCGGATTTCCTCTTGAATCCAACACTTCTCTTCCAATAACTTCTGTAATATACATTCCTCTTAACTTTAAAAGTTCGTAAATAAATTGTTGTGACTAAGATACGTAAAACAATTGAAAAAGTCACATGATTTGGTTTATAAAGTTCCTTGTCATAAACTTTGACCCCGCAATAAACTTTTCCTGGAAAGATTTGTCTTAATAGTGCGAAGATTTGGTTTGTAATTAAAAACAATTCATTCTTCGACGGAATGTTCAATTGTGTATAAAATGTATATGAGTAAAGTAAAAGAAGCTGTTTTAGCTATCTTCTTCACGTTATTTGCCCTATCTACCTTTGCCCAAACGGGAAGTGTCAGAGGACGAATTATAGATGCTAAAACGAAGAAACCCTTAGAGTTTGTCAATGTGAGTATCCGGACCACGGGAACTCAAACCCCGTTAACCGGAACAGTCAGTGATTCAACCGGAGTTTTCCGTATCAACCGAGTGAAGAACGGGACTTACACGCTCACCGCCTCGTTTATTGGTTACAAATCCGTGGAAAAAGAATTCACGATCTCACCGACAGCGAGAAACGTAAACGTAAAAAACATCCTTTTAGAAGAAGACAGTCAAGTGATTGACGAGATAAAAGTTGTCGGCCAACGAGCTCAAATGAGATTCGAAATCGACAAAAAAGTCTTCGACGTGGAATCCAATATTTCCCAAGCCGGGGGATCAGCCAGCGAGCTACTTGAAAATATCTCCTCGGTGGAGGTAGACAACGAGGGAGAAATCTCTTTACGGGGAAACTCAAGTGTAACGATCTGGATTAATGGCAAGGCATCAGGCCTGTCCGCAGATAACCAAGCCCAGATACTGGAACAAATTCCTGCTGAGAGCATTGAGCGCATAGAATTGATCACGAACCCCTCGGCCAAATTCAGCCCGGAAGGGACTTCCGGAATCATCAACATTATTTTAAAGAAAAACCGGAAAGCCGGATATTACGGTAGTTTACAAGTCGGGGCCGATATTTTAGGCGGGTACAATGCCAGCGGTAGCATCAATTATAGTAGTGGTAAGATTGAATCCTACCTTAACGTCGGGTACCGCCAAAGGAAATCGGAAGGTAAAGATAATACAGATCGTATTAATCTGGATGACCAAGGTAATCCCGTCTCCTACCTGAATCAGAAAGGCTGGAACAATCGGGATGGCGGTTCACTCTTCACCCGGGCAGGTCTAACGCTACACCTCACCCAGACCGACCTTATCGGAATTGAAGGATTCGGACATTTCGGGAACCGGAATTCCAATAACACCATCCGTTACGAAAGCGATGTTCCTGGCTCGTTCACCAGTAGCGAACGTATCAGCGATTCGGACAACTCCTCCAAAGGGGGTAACATCAACCTCGACTACAAACATGAATTCAACGAAAGCAGTAATCTCGTGGCTCGTGCCTCGTGGGATTTATGGGTTTCTGACGGGACCAGTACATACAAACAACATTCCCTCTATCTAGAAAATAAAGAAACCTCTTCTTGGCAAAAACAGAAAAGTGACAACCGTTCACAAAGCTGGGAATTTCAAGCAGACTACGTGAACCAATTCACAGCAGAAAGTAAGTTGGAGGCAGGTTACAAAGGTACGCTTAGCAGCCAGAAAAGTCCCGTGGAAACCTATTCCGGTGAAACGGAAACAACTGCCGTCTTTGATGAATTGTTGTATAACAAATATTCTTATGACCGAAATATCCAAGCTTTATATGCCACGTTCTCCACGAAAGTGAATAACTTCGGGCTGCAACTAGGCTTACGGGGAGAATACACGGACACGGAGACCAAATCACTGGGATACGGGGAAACCGAGGCCACGGCCGTTCCGTATAAAGATGACTATTTCAGTTTATTCCCTAGTTTGTTTCTATCGTACAGTCTCCCGAAAAATCATGAAATACAGGTCAACTACACCCGACGAATTTCACGTCCCAGAGGCTGGCAATTGAACCCATTCATGAACATGACCGATTCCCTTAATATCTCGTTCGGTAATCCTTACCTTTCCCCGGAATATTCCAATTCCTTCGAGTTGAATTATATCAAGACTTGGGAAAAACACACGCTATCCGTCTCCACCTACTACCGGAACACGGACGACGTGATCCAACGTATTCGTTACCGGGAAGGAGATGTCATGAAAAGCACGTCAGCTAACATTACACAATCTTCTTCTGCCGGAGCCGAAATCGTGGCAAAAAACAAACTACTGAAATTCCTAGACTTTACAACAACCCTGAATTTCTATTATAACGAACTGGAAGGCTTTTCTTACCTCCCGGCAGGTGCAGACACCCCAGTTACGGGAGAACGGGACGATAACTTCTCCTGGACAGGTAAAATCATTGCCAATGCCATGCTACCGTACGCCATCTCGTTACAGGCTACCGGAAGCTACAACTCCAAACAGATTATTGCCCAAGGCCACCGGGAGGCAAGTTACCGCTTAGATCTGGGAGCCCGAAAGTTTTTCTTTGACCGGAAAATAAACCTTAGTATAAGCGTGCAGGACATTTTGAATTCCCGTAGTTGGCACAGCATCACTTCCGGTAACGGATTTAAACAAGATAGTGATAGTTGGAGAAAAGGCGGGGTTTTCCGTTTCACGTTAAGCTATAACTTCGGAAACATGAAAGCTTCCAAGCAAAAACAACAGCGCCCTTCGGAAGAGATGAACATAATGGAAGAAGAGTTTTAATTATCATTTCCTAACGTCCACCTTTGTCCGGCCCGATTCTGCGGAGTATTCGTTAGCTTTGAGCCGGGCAAAATGTTTTTCTACCGCTTTCGACGAATAATTTTCTCCCTACGGCCAAACAATCGTTCCCCTAAAAAATAACCCCGGACGCATTGCCCGGGGTCATTTTTTATCTAGAATAATACTTTATTCAGCTTTCGGAGTTTCTTCCGTAGCTGGAGCCTCAGCCACCGGAGTTTCCTCGGTAGCAGCAGGAGCAGCCTCTTTCTTAGCAGAAGGTCTTCTACGACGAGTAGTTTTCTTAGCCTCTTCTTTCTTCACTTCAGTATAAGTCGTGTTATAATCCACCAACTCAATCATACACATTTCAGCGTTATCCCCTAAACGGTTACCCAATTTCAAAATACGGGTATATCCTCCCGGGCGATTAGCAATTTTCTGTGCAACGTCACCGAACATTTCAGCAACAACTTCTTTGCGACGAAGGTAAGAGAAGACGGTTCTTCTAGAGTGAGTCGTGTCGTTTTTGGCTTTCGTCAAAAGCGGCTCAACATAGACCTTTAGGGCCTTAGCTTTAGCTAGTGTCGTTTGGATTCTCTTGTGAAGAATCAAAGAACAAGCCATATTAGAAAGTAGAGCATGTCTGTGAGAACTAGTTCTACCTAAATGGTTAATTTTCTTATTATGTCTCATTTTACTTATTCTTTGTCTAATTTATACTTGGCAACATCCATACCGAATTCAAGGTTATTGTTCTCCAGAAGGGCTTCCAACTCAGTCAAAGACTTCTTACCGAAATTTCTAAACTTCAACAAGTCGTTCTTATTAAATTGAACAAGCTCACCCAAAGTTTCAACCTCAGCTGACTTCAAACAATTCAATGCACGCACGGAAAGATCCATGTCCACAAGTTTCGTCTTCAATAACTGACGCATATGCAATACCTCTTCATCAAACTCTTCGTTTCCATATTTATCCTCCGTTTCAAGAGTAATTTTCTCATCAGAGAACAACATGAAGTGATGGATCAAGATTTTAGCAGCCTCTTTCAACGCATCCGTGGGATTGATAGAACCATCAGTCTCGATGTCGAAAACCAAACGTTCATAGTCAGTTTTTCCTTCTACACGGTAGTTCTCAATCTCGTATTTCACGTTTTTAATCGGCGTGTAAATAGCATCAATAGGAATTACACCAATCTCGGCATCTGCAGGCATATTCTCTGAAGCAGGAACATAACCGCGTCCTTTTTGAATGGTCAACTCCATGTCTAGGCTCGTGGAAGTATCCATGTTACAGATTACCAATTCCGGGTTCAAAACCTCAAACCCTTTCAGGAATTGATTCATATCACCGGCAGTAAACGTCTCCTGTCCAGAAACGGTAACGGTCAACTTTTCATTCTCCACGTCCTCCACTTTTCTTTTCAACCGAACCTGTTTCAAGTTCAAGATAATCTCGGTTACATCTTCGATGACACCAGGGATTGTCGCAAACTCATGATCTACACCTTGAATTTTAATACCGGTAATCGCAAAGCCTTCCAAAGAAGACAACAAGATTCTGCGTAGTGGATTACCAATAGTGATGCCGTAACCTGGCTCCAACGGGCGGAATTCGAATTTACCGAATCTATCCGTTGATTCAAGCATGATTACTTTGTCCGGTTTCTGGAAAGCTAATATTGCCATATATATTTTTATTTTACTACTTAGAATACAACTCTACGATTAACTGCTCTTTAATGTTCTCTGGAATATCTGCTCTTTCCGGAACATTAAGTAGTTTACCACTCATAGCTGCAGCATCCCACTCTAACCAAGAGTATCTGCTACTTCTATTACCTCTCAATGATTCGTTAATCACTTCCAGTGCCTTAGATTTTTCTCTAACAGCAACAACATCTCCCGGACGAACGTGACATGAAGGAATGTTACATACGTGACCGTTAATAGTGATGTGTCTGTGAGAAACAAACTGACGGGCAGCCGCACGGGTAGGAGCAATTCCTAAACGATAAACCACGTTATCCAAACGACATTCCAACAATTGAAGTAATACCTCACCAGTTACTCCCTTACTACTTTCAGCTTTCTCGAATAAGATACGGAATTGTCTTTCCAACAAACCGTAAGTATATTTTGCTTTTTGTTTTTCTTTCAACTGAGTACCGTACTCAGAGATTTTCTTTCTACGATGAGCAATACCGTGTTGTCCGGGAGGGTAGTTACGATGTTCTAACGCTTTATCCGGTCCAAAAATGGGCTCACCAAATTTTCTTGCTATCTTAGACTTAGGTCCTGTATATCTAGCCATCTCTATTTGATTTTAAAAATTACACCCAATGTTAACTTACACTCTTCTCCGTTTGGGAGGACGACATCCATTGTGCGGAAGTGGCGTAACATCAATGATCTCGGCAACTTCGATTCCGCAAGCGTGAATAGCACGAATTGCTGATTCTCTACCGTTACCCGGTCCTTTGACATATACCTTAACTTTTCTCATTCCCAAATCGAAAGCAACTTTACCACAATCGGTAGCTGCAGTCTGGGCTGCATAAGGGGTGTTTTTCTTTGATCCTCTAAATCCCATCTTACCTGCTGATGACCAAGAGATTACTTGTCCGCTTGAATTAGTCAACGAGATAATGATGTTATTAAAAGATGAATGAACGTGTGCTTGTCCCACGGCTTCAACTTTAACTAGCCGTTTCTTGTTTGATGTAGACTTCTTTGCCATAATTCAATCTCTAATCAATTATTTAGTTGCTTTCTTCTTGTTAGCAACAGTTTTCTTTTTACCCTTTCTCGTACGGGCATTGTTCTTCGTACTTTGTCCTCTTACCGGAAGACCGATACGATGTCTGATTCCTCTGTAACAACCAATATCCATTAGTCGTTTGATGTTCATTTGGACTGAAGTTCTCAACTCTCCTTCTACTTTGTACCCACCATTGATGACATTACGTACAGCAGCTAGTTGATCGTCATTCCAATCCTTTACTTTAGTGTCAAAATCGATGCCGGCCTTTTCTAATATGGTCCTGGCACTACTTCTACCTATACCGAAGATATAGGTCAGAGCTATCTCCCCTCTCTTATTTGAGGGCAAATCTACACCAACGATTCTTGCCATAAATCTCTTTTACTCTTTTTACTAAATTAATAATCAACCCTGACGTTGTTTGAACTTCGGGTTCTTTTTGCAAATGACGTACAAAACGCCTTTTCTTCTTACAATCTTGCAATCAGCACTACGCTTCTTAACAGATGCTCTTACCTTCATTGCTCAACAATTTAATTTTTATATCTAAATGTTATCCTACCTTTCGTGAGATCGTAAGGGGACATATCCACTCTCACTCTATCTCCCGGAAGTATCTTTATATAGTGCATTCGCATCTTTCCCGAAATGTGGGCTGTTATAATATGCCCGTTTTCCAGTTCAACACGAAACATAGCATTTGACAATGCTTCCGTTATTACTCCATCTTGCTCTATCGAAGGCTGTTTCGCCATAATTCAATTTTTACAATTTCCTGTCTCTATATATTCAAATGTTGACAAAATATCAGCTTCACCTTTTCTGATAGCCAACGTATGCTCGAAATGTGCGGCGGGCAAATGATCTCTGGTCTTTATTGTCCATCCGTCCGCCATCTGGAAAACGTTACGGGCTCCCATATTAATCATGGGTTCAATAGCGATCACCATTCCAATCTTCAATTTGCATCCTTGTCCTCTTCGTCCATAATTCGGAACTTGAGGCTCTTCATGCAAGTTCTTTCCCACGCCATGACCAACCAATTCCCTGACGACAGAGAATCCATTCGCTTCAGCATACGACTGCACGGCATAACCAATATCTCCTATCCGCATTCCCGCAACAGCCTGTTCTATCCCTTTGTACAAGCTATCTTTTGTCACTTGTAAAAGCTTTTTCACTTCATCACTAACCTCCCCGACAGCAAAAGTATAGGCGCTATCCCCATAAAAACCATTCTTCACAACCCCGCAATCAACGGATACGACATCACCTTCCTCCAAACGACGAGAGGACGGAATCCCATGAACCACTTCGTCATTCACTGAAATACAAAGCGTGTTTGGGAACCCTCCATACCCGAGAAATCCGGGAACGCCACCATTCGAACGAATAAAATCCTCAGCGATCTTATCCAACTCTAAAGTCGAAATACCCGGGCGAATGTGTTTGGCCACCTCACCCAGAGTCTTTCCTACTAATTGGTTGCTTTCCCGCAATAACTCAATCTCCTCCTGTGTCTTTAAAAAAATCATGCCGCAAAAGTACAATTTATTTCTTAATATGCAGCAGGTCCTCCAGGATTTTTACCTTTAATACGTCCCGATTTCATTAACCCGTCATAGTGACGCATCAACAAGTGCGATTCGATTTGTTGTAATGTATCCAACACTACACCAACCAAAATCAACAAAGACGTACCTCCATAGAACTGAGCAAACTGGTGGTTAACACCCGAGATCTGGGCGAAAGCCGGAAGAATTGCAACAATTCCCAGGAATATAGATCCAGGAAGTGTGATTCTAGACATAATGGTATCGAGGAACTCCATCGTTTTTCTTCCTGGTTTTACTCCCGGAATAAATCCTCCATTTTTCTTCATATCCTCAGACATTTGCATCGGATTCACCGTGATAGCCGTGTAGAAATAAGTAAACGCGACAATCATGATAAAGAACGTGAAGTTATACCAGAATCCAGTGAAGTTTGAAAACGCTGCAGCAAAACCGGATAATGATTCCGAATTTGCATAGTTTATCAAAGAAATAGGCAATAACATGATAGCCTGAGCGAAGATGATAGGCATAACCCCGGCTGCGTTGATCTTCAACGGAATGTATTGACGAACGCCTCCGTATTGTTTATTACCCACAATTCTCTTGGCATACTGTACAGGCACTTTACGTGTTCCCTGCACAAGCAGGATTGACCCACAAAATACCAGGAATAATATGATCAACTCGATCAAGAATGCTACCAAACCTCCCCCTTGTTGAGAAACTCTGGAAGTTAATTCTGCAAAGAAAGCGAACGGTAAACGAGCGATGATACCGATCATAATGATGATGGACACACCATTACCGATTCCCTTATCAGTAATTCTCTCTCCCAACCACAGGACAAACATTGAACCCGCAGCCATAATCACGATGGAAGGGAGCTGGAATTGCCAAAAACCAGTAGATACAAAAGCCTCTGCCGGTACCTGAGCTTTCAAGTTTGTAAGATACGCCGAACCTTGTAATACCAGGATAACTAATGTGAGGTACCGCGTAATCTGGTTAATCTTACGTCTACCGCTCTCGCCTTCCTTCTGTAAGCGCTGGAAATAAGGAACCGCAATTCCCAATAACTGCACAACGATGGATGCGGAGATGTAGGGCATAATACCTAACGCAAATACCGACGCATTCGAGAATGCACCTCCTGAGAACATATCCAACAAGCCTAATACTCCACTGGATGTTTGATCTTTCAGAGCTTGCAAACCATGAGGGTCGATACCCGGCAGTACGATCTCTGTTCCTAACCTGTAAACGAGAATAAGCCCAAGCGTAGTAAGAATCCTAGTCTTGAGCTCTTCTATTTTCCAAATGTTCTTTAATGTATCAAATAACTTCATAAGTTCTTTCTTTTAAGGCATTGATTTGGGATTTTGTTAAAGTTGCTTCAAAAATAGTAATTCTATTTTAAAAACAACTTTAAACTCCCAAATTTTTAATCTTACAATTTAACTACTGTTCCGCCAACAGCCTCGATAGCGGCTACCGCTTTAGCGGAGAAAGCATCAGCTTTCACCTCAAGCTTAGCAGTTAACGCTCCGTCACCTAATACCTTAAGAAGATCATTCTTAGACATTAACCCGGCTTGAATCAATACATCCCGGTCGATCACGGTAAGATTATCTCTTTCAGCCAGAGCCTGAAGCATCCCTACATTGATAGCTTTATATTCTACTCTGTTTATATTTTTAAAGCCAAATTTCGGTACACGTCTCTGCAAAGGCATCTGTCCACCTTCAAAACCAATCTTAGATTTATAACCTGATCTTGATTTGGCTCCCTTGTGCCCTCTTGTAGAAGTACCTCCTTTTCCGGAACCTTGACCACGACCAATTCTCTTTTCTCTGTGAGTTGATCCGGCAGCCGGTTTTAAGCTACTTAAATCCATTGTATACTCTTTAAAATAGGTTTAACAATTACTTTACTTCCTCCACGCGCACGAGATGCTGCACTTTAGCAACCATTCCCATGATTTGCGGTGAAGTTTCGTGTTCAACACTGCTGTTCACTTTCCCGAGGCCCAGTGCGTTCAAAGTAGCAACTTGACGTTTATCACTACCAATTCTACTTCTTACCAATGTAATTTTAATCTTTGCCATCGTTACTTCCAGTTTATCCGTTAAACACTTTGTCAAGACTAATTCCTCTCTGTTGTGCAATCATACGAGGATCTCTCAATAACTTCAAAGCAGCGAAAGTTGCTTTTACCAAGTTGTGAGGATTGGATGATCCTTTAGATTTTGCCAACACGTCTTTCACTCCTGCACTTTCCAACACGGCACGCATAGCACCTCCCGCAACCAACCCGGTACCGGAAGAAGCGGGACGCATGAATACAGTTGCACCACTATATTTAGCCTCTTGCTCGTGAGGAAGAGTTCCTTTCAATACAGGTACTTTAATCAAATTTTTCTTCGCAGCCTCAACGCCTTTTGCAATAGCGGTAGTTACCTCGTTAGCTTTACCTAAGCCATAACCCACGGTACCGTTTTCGTCGCCTACAACCACAATAGCAGAGAAACTGAACGTTCTACCACCCTTGGTAACTTTCGTTACACGGTTGATAGCCACCAATCTGTCTTTCAATTCCAAGTCTGCACTATTAATCTTCTGTTCCATTCTTGCCTACTTTTAAAAATTAAGACCACCGTTACGAGCTGCATCCGCTAATGCTTTCACTCTTCCGTGATATAAATACCCGTTTCTGTCAAACACAACAGCGGTAATTCCGGCTGCTTTTGCTTTTTCAGCGAGCATGGCACCCAATAATTGAGCCTGTTCTGTTTTGTTACCTTTCTTTTCAGCGATCTCCTTGCATAAAGAAGATGCTGATACCAGAGTTTTCCCGGCGTTATCATCAATCAACTGAGCAGAAATTTGCGTGTTTGAACGGTATACGGACAAACGAGGTCTCTCAGCTGTTCCGAAGATTACTTTACGTATTCTTCTCTTTATTCTTATTCTTCTTTCTACCTTAGTTAAAGCCATAACATTACTTTTTTACAGGTGATTAAACTTTAGCTGATTTACCAGCCTTACGACGAAGAACTTCACCCACAAATTTAATACCTTTACCTTTATACGGTTCCGGTTTACGGAATGAACGAATCTTGGCCGCTACCTGACCGATCAGTTGTTTGTCGCAACTTTCCAGCGTGATAATCGGGTTAGCACGTTTTTCATTAAGCACACTTACTTTCACTTCGTTCGGTAACACCATGAAGATTCCGTGTGAATAACCTAATCCCAATTCAAGAACTTGACCTTCAGCATTTGCTCTGTAACCTACTCCGACCAACTCTTGTTTGATCGTGTAACCTTCAGAAACACCTACAACCATGTTGTAAATCAAGGCACGATACAAACCGTGCATGGCTTTATGAGCTTTATCTTCTGACGGACGCTCTACGATAACGTGAGCTCCTTCCACTTTCACGATCATATCTCCGTGTACGTCCTGAGAAAGTTCTCCCTTCGGACCTTTAACTACGACCGTGTTATCAGGATTTACAGTAACTGTAACCCCTTGTGGTATATCTATTGGTAATTTTCCTATTCGTGACATTTTCCGCCCTTTTTATTAATAAACATAACACAATACTTCTCCACCAACATTCTTTTGGCGAGCTTCTTTATCAGACATTACGCCTAATGACGTTGACAAAATCGCGATACCCAATCCGTTTAACACGCGAGGCATGTCCTCTACATTCGTGTAACGTCTCAGACCCGGTTTTGAAACACGTGTCAATGTCCTAATGGCGGGAGCCTTCGTTTCAGGATGATATTTCAAAGCAATTTTAATGTTGCTTCTAACACCATCTTGCTCGAATTTATAATTCAGGATATATCCTTTTTCTTTTAAGATTTTGGTCATTTCCCGTTTCATTTTTGAACCGGGGATATCCACAACTTTATGACCTGCTTTTACTGCGTTCCTAATACGAGTCAGGAAATCTGCTATTGGATCTGTCATCTCTTCAAATTTTAAATATTACCAACTAGCCTTTTTAACTCCAGGTATAAGTCCGGCAGATGCCATTTCGCGGAATTGAATTCTGCTTATACCAAATTGTCTCATGTACCCTCTCGGTCTTCCCGTCAATTTGCATCTATTGTGCAAACGAACGCGACTTGAATTCTTAGGCAGAAGGCTTAATCCAATATAGTCTCCTTCCTCTTTTAATTTAGCTCGTTTTGCGGCGTACTTTTCTACCAATTTTGCACGCTTTACCTCACGGGCCTTCATTGATTCTTTTGCCATTTCGCTTTTTTTTAGTTCTTTTTAAATGGTAATCCAAATTCTCTTAGAAGAGCAAAAGCCTCTTCGTCGGTATTAGCCGAAGTTACAAACGTTACATTCATACCCATGATCTTGTGAACACTGTCCAGCACGATTTCCGGGAAAATGATCTGCTCTTCTATTCCCAATGTGTAATTTCCTCTTCCATCAAGCTTATTGTTGATTCCTTTGAAATCGCGAATACGCGGAAGCGCGGAAACAATAAGTCTTTCTAAAAATTCATACATACGATCTTTACGCAAGGTTACTCTAACACCGATCGGCATCCCTTTACGTAATTTAAAATTCGAAACGTCCTTGGTTGACTTACAAGCAACGGGTTTCTGACCGGTGATGGTCGCGATCTCGTTCATTGAGAACTCAAGGATTTTCTTATCCTGGATGGATGATCCCACGCCCTGATTGATTACTATCTTCTCCAATCTGGGTGCCTGCATAACTGACTTGTATCCGAACTCCTTCATCAAAGTCGGTACAATTTCTTCGTTATACTTTGTTTTGTAATTTGGTACGTATTTCATTTATAATTATTTATTTATCATGCCTCACGGCATATTACATTAAATTTGCGGCTGCAAAGCTACAAATTTAAATCAATAATTGCAAGTTGCTCTGGGACAACCTGCAATTATTTATTTTACTATTTCAATTCCTGTCCGGATTTCTTAGCGTATCTCACTAATTTTCCTTCGGCATTCCGTCTACGTCCGATCTTTGTCGGTTTTCCCGTAACCGGATCAACCACGTTCAAGTTAGAAATGTGTATCGGAGCTTCTTTCTTGATAATTCCTCCTTGCGGGTGAGCTGCATTGGGTTTGGTATGTTTGCTTACCAGGTTGATACCCTCAACAATGGCTCTTTGCTTGTCCGGAATCATTTCAAGTACTTTTCCCTGCTTTCCTCTATCTTCTCCTGCATTTACCTGAACTAAGTCACCTTTCTTTATATGAAACTTCTTGCTCATCGTATAAATTATTTATGATTTATGATTTACGATTTATGATTCAAGAAATTCGATTATTCGTCTGCAATCCAAAATCATAAATCTAAAATCTTAAAGTACCTCGGGGGCTAATGACACAATTTTGGTATAACCCTCACGAACTTCTCTGGCAACAGGTCCGAAGATACGAGTTCCTCTCATTTCACCCGCGTTGTTCAATAACACGCAAGCATTGTCATCAAAGCGGATATAAGATCCGTCCGGACGTCTGTACTCTTTACTTACACGAACTACCACAGCCTTACTAACTGAACCTTTCTTTACTTCACCGTTCGGGATGGCGTTCTTCACGGCAACAACGATTTTATCGCCTACGCGTGCATATCTTTTCTTGGTACCACCAAGAACACGGATACAAAGCACTTCTCTAGCACCGCTGTTGTCGGCTACGGTCAATCTACTCTCTTGTTGTATCATGATTACTTAGCTCTTTCAATGATTTCAACTAATCTCCATCTCTTGGTTTTACTCAAAGGACGGGTCTCCATAATTCTCACTGTATCCCCGATGTTACATTCATTTTTCTCATCGTGAGCAGTGAACTTCTTGGTCTTGTTGACGAACTTCCCGTAAATCGGGTGCTTCTCCTTAAAATGAACGGCAACCGTGATAGATTTGTCCATCTTGTTGCTTACCACAAGACCGGTACGCTCTTTTCTAAGATTTCTTTCCATTTTTCTACTACTTATTTAATTCACGTTTGCGTAACTCCGTCATCAATCTAGCGATGTTTCTTCTTGTCGTCCGGATTAACATCGGATTCTCAAGAGGAGAAACAGCATGGTTCATCTTCATCTTGGTCAAGGCAGCTTTTTCTGTCTCGATCTTTTCTCTTATCTCTTCAGTGGTTAAATCCTTAATTTCTGATGTTTTCATTTCTCTTACAATTTTTCGTTTCGAAATTCAAAATAGTCTCACGACTACTCAGTGTAATCACGTCTAACCACGAACTTAGTAGCGATGGGTAGCTTTTGTGCTGCCAGGCGCAAAGCCTCTTTAGCGATTGCATACGGTACTCCATCTGCCTCGAAAAGAATACGACCCGGAGTAACAGGAGCAACGAATCCTTCTGGAGATCCCTTACCCTTACCCATACGAACCTCAGCGGGTTTCTTAGTAATAGGTTTATCTGGAAATATACGAATCCATATCTGACCCTGTCTTTGCATATAACGAGTTACTGCAACACGGGCTGCTTCAATCTGGCGTTGTTCAATCCACATATTCTCCAACGCCTTGATCCCGAAAGATCCAAATGCAAGTTCATGTCCCCTCTGGGCATTCCCTCTCATTCTCCCTTTCTGCGATCTTCTGTATTTAGTCCTTTTTGGCTGTAACATAGCTCTTGATCTATTTAAAAGTTAAAAGACTATTTTTTTCTCTTTTTGAACCCGCCTTTTTTGCCGGCATTGTTCGGACGGTTGTTATTCTCTTTCTGAGCGCCAACCAATGCATTCGGAACCAGCTCACGTTTTCCGTAAACTTCTCCCTTGCAAATCCAAACTTTGATACCCAGCTGGCCGTAAGTCGTCAATGCCTCGGCCTGAGCGTAATCAATATCAGCACGGAACGTGTGCAATGGAATTCTACCTTCTTTGTAGATTTCGGCTCTTGCCATCTCGGCACCGTTCAAACGACCGGAAATCAAGATTTTGATACCTTCTGCACCCATTCTCATGGTAGAAGCGATAGCCATCTTGATTGCTCTACGGTAAGCCACACGACCTTCCAGCTGACGAGCTATATTATTACCCACGATCACGGCATCCAACTCGGGACGCTTGATCTCGAAGATATTAATTTGAACTTCCTTATCGGTGATCTTCTTCAGCTCTTCCTTCAACTTATCAACTTCTTGTCCGCCTTTACCGATAATGATACCCGGACGAGCGGTGTTGATCGTGATTGTGATTAGCTTCAGGGTTCTCTCGATAACAATCTTAGCGATTCCTGCTTTAGCGAGACGGGCGTTCAGATACTTTCTGATCTTGTAATCTTCCACCAATTTATCGCCATAGTTCTTACCGCCAAACCAGTTAGAATCCCATCCTCTGATGATTCCTAATCTATTGCTTATTGGATTAACTTTCTGTCCCATGCTAACTATTCTTTTGTAATGTTTTCAACAGCTGTCTTGCTTCCCAACACGATCGTCACGTGATTTGAACGTTTACGAATCCGGTGTGCTCTTCCTTGCGGAGCCGGTCTAAGTCTTTTCAACATACCCGCGCCGTCAACGAAAATTTCCTGCACGAACAAGGACGCTTCGTCAACACGTTTACCCTCGTTCTTTTGTTCCCAGTTAGCAATTGCCGAAAGCAACAACTTTTCAACTCTACGAGCAGCTTCTTTAGGACAAAATTTAAGCATATCCAAAGCTTTCTGTACATCTACTCCGCGGATCAAGTCTGCCACCAATCTCATTTTTTGAGGAGATGTAGGACAATCGCGAAGAATTGCAAAAGCCTTCTCTTTTTTGGCTTCTTTATTCTGATTTGCTCTTAATCTTTTTCTTGCACCCATTTTAATACATCTTCTTTAGTTCAACTTTACCATGCATTATTTTTTCTTTTTATCAGCATGGCCTCTAAATGTACGTGTCGGCGCGAATTCTCCCAATTTATGACCTACCATATTTTCAGTCACGAATACCGGGATAAATTTATTACCGTTGTGTACAGCGATAGTGTGCCCTACGAAGTCCGGAGAGATCATGGAACGACGAGCCCAGGTTTTAATAACCGATTTTTTATTGGACTCATTCATTACCAATACTTTTCTCTCTAACTTGAAATCAATAAAAGGGCCTTTTTTTAACGAACGACTCATAACATCAATAATTAATCAGTTATTTTTTCCTTCTTTCTATGATATACTTGCTAGAGTGTTTCTTAGGAGCTCTAGTCTTGTAACCCTTAGCCAACAAGCCTTTTCTTGAACGAGGATGTCCTCCTGAAGCGCGGCCTTCACCACCCCCCATCGGGTGATCAACCGGGTTCATTACGACACCTCTCACGCGAGGTCTGCGGCCTAACCAGCGAGTACGACCTGCTTTACCTGAACGTTCCAGCGCGTGGTCGGAGTTAGACACCGTACCAACAGTTGCACGACAGGTTAACAGTACCATACGAACTTCACCAGAAGGTAACTTGATTGAAGCGTATTTCCCTTCTCTTGCTACTAACTGAGCATAAGAACCGGCGCTACGAGCCATCACGGCTCCTTGTTGCGGTCTTAACTCGATGTTATGAATGATTGTACCTAATGGGATTTCAGATAAGAACAATGCATTTCCAACTTCCGGAGCGACACCTGCACCACTCATCACGGTTTGACCAACTTGCAAACCATCCGGTGCCACGATATAACGTTTTTCTCCATCTGCATACACTAATAGAGCAATTCTCGCCGTACGATTGGGATCGTACTCGATCGTTGCAACACGAGCCGGAACATTATCCTTGTCGCGTTTGAAATCTATTATTCTGTATCTTTGTTTATGACCACCACCTATATATCTCATTGTCATTTTACCAGTGTTGTTACGTCCACCAGTTTTACTCTTTGGTCCTAACAATGATTTCTCAGGTCTATCTGTAGTCAACTGATCAAAGGTAATCGCTACCTTATGTCTCTGACCAGGAGTTACAGGGTTTAATTTTCTTACAGCCATCTTAATTAAATATTGCTAAAAAAATCAATACTATCACCTTCTGCTAAGGTCACAATTGCTTTCTTGAAGGAAGCGGTTCTTCCGGAAATAACACCTGCTTTCGTGTAACGAGATTTAGCATCTCCTTGGTACACCATCGTGTTCACGGATTTCACGGTCACGCTATACATCGCTTCAACTGCTCTCTTAATCTCTAATTTATTCGCTGCTTTGCTAACAACGAATGCTACTCTGTTCTGCTTGTCAGTCAATGCAGTCATTTTTTCTGACAAAATGGGCTTCACAATTACTTGCATGTCTTACTCTTCATTAAGATTGAACATTTCATTTAGGCCCTGCACTGAACTTTCAACGAACACAAGACTCTTAGCTCTCATGATATTGTAAGTTGCAAGATCGCTAACTCTCATCACATCCACGTATTGTAAGTTACGAGCTGACAACAGAACATTATCGTTCATATCATTGGTAACCAACAGGATGTTACGATTATCTAATTTCAGGTTGTTAAACAGCTGAATCATCTGTTTTGTTTTCGGTGCCTCGAAGTTGAGATCCTCAACAATAGTTACCGCATTAGAGGCGGCTTTTACAGATAATGCTGATTTACGGGCCAATCTTTTCAGCTTCTTGTTCAATTTGAAGCTATAATCTCTTGGTACGGGTCCAAACACTCTACCCCCTCCTCTAAACAGAGGGTTCTTGATACCACCTGCACGGGCGCCACCGGTACCTTTTTGCTTTTTCAGCTTGCGGGTACTACCGGAAATTTCATTTCTTTGTTTTGACTTGTGGGTCCCTTGGCGGTTGTTCGCTAAAAACTGCTTTACATCAAGATAAATAGCGTGCTCGTTAGGCTGAATCCCGAAGATAGCGTCGTTTAACTCTACCTTCCTGCCTGTCTCTTGTCCGGCAATGTTTAATACACTTAACTCCATTACTTCTCGATAATTACGTATGAACCTTTAGCTCCGGGAATAGAACCCTTCACCAATAACAAATTATTTTCAGGTATCACTTTCAGCACTTCCAAGTTCTGAACCGTTATTCTGTCACCACCTGTTTGCCCACCCATACGCATTCCTTTGAACACGCGTGACGGTGTAGAACAAGCACCGATAGATCCCGGTTTTCTTTGACGGTTGTGCTGACCGTGAGTAGCCTCTCCTACTCCGGCAAATCCATGGCGTTTCACAACACCTTGGAAACCTTTTCCTTTACTAGTCCCGACTACATCAACGTACTCTGTTCCTTCGAACAAGTTCACGTCAATTACATCACCTAACTTGTACTCGACATCATACCCTGAAAATTCCACGAGTTTTCTTTTCGGAGTTGTGCCTGCCTTTTTAAAGTGTCCACTTAGCGGTTTGGTTGTGTTTTTCTCTTTTTTGTCATCAAAACCCAACTGAATTGCTGTGTAACCATCTTTCTCAATAGTCTTTACTTGGGTTACAACACATGGACCGGCCTCAATCACAGTGCATGGAATACTTTTTCCCTCGGCACTGAATACGGAAGTCATTCCGACTTTTTTTCCAATTAAACCTGGCATCTCTTTTTTCTCTTTTTAAAAATAGGTTTTCAATCTCTTAATAACGACATAGGTTTTCGCCGTTATCAAACTTTAATCTCTACTTCAACACCACTCGGTAATTCAAGTTTCATCAAGGCGTCAATCGTACCTGCAGTTGAACTGTAGATGTCGATTAATCTTTTGAACGTGCATACCAAGAATTGCTCGCGGCTCTTTTTGTTCACGAACGTAGAGCGGTTTACAGTAAAAATTCCCTTGTGAGTAGGAAGTGGAATCGGACCACTAACCACTGCTCCGGTAGCCTTCACTGTCTTTACAATCTTCTCTGCAGACTTGTCAACCAAGTTGTGATCGTAAGATTTCAACTTAATTCTGATTTTTTGGCTCATGTTTTTAATTATGATTTATGATTTAAGATTTACGATTCTCGATCACTCTTGAATCGTAAATCAGCAATCTAAAATTCTTATAATAGTTCTACTCTACCGTTATTTTTCTCTACCACTTCTTTGGCAATACCCTTCGGAACTTCAGCGTAGTGAGAGAATTCCATGGATGAACTTGCACGACCGGAAGACAAAGTTCTCAAAACGGTCACGTAACCGAATTGCTCTGCTAGCGGCACTTTAGCCTCGATCACGCGAGCCCCAGCTCTTGATTCCATTCCTTCAACCTGTCCGCGACGACGGTTCAAGTCTCCGATAATATCTCCCATATACTCTTCCGGGGTTACCACCTCAAGTTTCATGATCGGTTCCAACAACACGGGTCTAGCCTTTTGAGCGGCTTCCTTATAACCGATTTTAGCGGCCATTTCGAAAGACAACGCATCGGAGTCAACCGGGTGGAATGAACCGTCAAGCAAAGTGATCTTTAAACTAACAAGTTCATAACCGGCCAAAACACCATTAGCCATCGCATCTTTGAATCCTTTCTCTACAGAAGGGATAAATTCCTTCGGAATATTACCACCCTTCACCTCGTTCACGAAAGTCAAACCTTCTTTGCCTTCTTCAGCCGGCTCCATTCTAAAGATGATGTCTGCGAATTTACCACGACCTCCGGTTTGCTTCTTGAACACGTGACGATGTTCAACGGTTCCGTTAATAGCCTCTTTGTAAGCCACCTGAGGAGCTCCTTGGTTACATTCAACCTTGAATTCACGTCTCAGACGGTCAAGGATAATATCCAAGTGAAGCTCACCCATACCGCTAATTACAGTTTGACCTGAATCTTCATCCGTTTTTACGCGGAATGTCGGGTCCTCTTCTGCCAATTTAGACAAAGCCATACCCAACTTGTCAGTATCTTTCTGTGTAAGCGGCTCTACAGCAATACCGATCACTGGCTCGGGGAAAGTCATACTCTCTAACACGATCGGGTTTTCCTCAGTACATAGAGTATCTCCAGTACGAATATCTTTAAATCCAACACAAGCACAAATATCACCGGCCTCGATTACATCCTTCGGCTGTTGTTTATTTGAGTGCATTTGGAACAAACGAGAAATACGTTCTTTTTTCTCTGTACGCGGGTTGTACACGTATGAACCAGACTCGATCTTACCGGAGTAAACGCGAGTGTAACACAAACGTCCCACGAACGGGTCAGTAGCGATCTTGAATGCCAATGCAGAAAGCGGGGCTTCCGGATCAATCTCGAAAGTCACAGCCTCTTCCGTACGCGGTCTTTTACCAGCAGCAGCCGGAATATCCAGCGGGTGCGGCAAGTAAGCGATAACAGCATCCAACAGGTTCTGAACACCTTTGTTCTTGAATGAAGAACCGCACATCACAGGACAAAAGTCCATAGCGATAACGGCCTTACGAACCACTGCTTTCAATTCTTCAACAGTGATTGATTCAGGATCTTCGAAGAAACGCTCCATCAAAGCCTCATCCTGAACGGCAGCGGCCTCAACTAATTTCTCTCTCCATTCCTGAGCTTCTGCCAATAAATTCGCCGGAATTTCCTTGATCGTAGCTTCCAATTCACCATTCTCCCACACGTAAGCTTTCATCTCGATCAAATCGATAACTCCCTGGAATCCATCCTCAGCACCGATCGGTAACTGTAATGGAATAGGATTCGCGTGTAATTTTTCGCGGATCTCACGTACTGCTTTGAAGAAATCAGCACCTGAACGGTCCATTTTATTCACGAAAGCGATTCTCGGAACACCGTATTTATTAGCTTGACGCCAAACAGTTTCCGATTGCGCCTCAACTCCACCCACGGCACAGAACAATGCAACAGCACCGTCCAACACACGCAATGAACGCTCCACCTCAACGGTAAAGTCAACGTGCCCCGGAGTGTCAATAATATTTACTTTATATTGCTGACCTTGATAATTCCAGAAACAGGTAGTAGCGGCAGAAGTAATGGTGATACCTCTCTCCTGCTCTTGTACCATCCAGTCCATGGTAGCCGTACCGTCATGCGTTTCACCGATTTTGTGATTCACTCCGGTGAAATACAGGATACGCTCAGTTGTTGTCGTTTTACCGGCATCAATGTGAGCCATGATACCGATGTTTCTTGTAAAATGTAAATCTCTCTTTGCCATTTATCTTATCCCTTCAATTAAAATCTGAAATGTGCAAAAGCTCTGTTGGCTTCAGCCATACGATGAATATCCTCTTTCTTCTTGAAAGCCGCTCCTTCTTCCTTGTATGCAGCCATGATTTCAGCAGCTAGTTTTTCTGCCATGTTTCTTCCGCTTCTTTTGCGAGAGAACAATATCATATTTTTCACGGAGATAGCTCTTTTTCTCATCGGGTTGATTTCCATCGGCACTTGGAATGTTGCACCACCTACACGACGGCTTTTAACCTCTACTTGCGGAGTAATATTCTCCAAAGCTTGCTTCCAGATGTCCAATGCAGGTTTCTCTTCCTTCTTGGCCATTTTCTCGTCTACAATGTCGATTGCATCATAGAAAATTCTAAACGCGATAGACTTCTTCCCATCTACCATTAAATCATTAACGAACCGGGTAACCAACACGTCGTTGAACTTCGGGTCCGGTAACAGGATTCTTTTTTTTGGTTTACTTTTTCTCATCTCTTCTAGTTTACGAATTTGTTCGTTCGCTGCCCTTACCGGTCTTCAACGGTCTCACGACCATTTACTCAACTTTTCGGGAACAACCCATAAACAACTCCTGTCAATTAATCTTTTTACTTCTTACCTTTTGCCGGAGCTGCTGCAGCACCTTTTTTCGGTCTCTTAGCGCCATACTTAGAACGACCTTGTAAACGACCGTTTACACCGGCAGCATCCAATGTACCGCGAACCAAGTGATAACGAACTCCCGGAAGGTCTTTCACACGACCACCTCTGATCAACACGATAGAGTGCTCTTGCAAGTTGTGTCCTTCTCCCGGAATGTAGGCATTCACCTCTTTCCCGTTGGTTAATCTAACTCTGGCAACCTTTCTCATCGCTGAGTTCGGTTTCTTCGGGGTTGTCGTGTACACACGAACGCAAACCCCGCGTCTTTGCGGGCAAGCATCCAAAGCCGGAGCCTTGCTCTTGTCCTGGATTTTTGTTCTTCCTTTTCTTACTAACTGTTGAATAGTTGGCATACAAGTACTTTTAAATTAGTTACTTTTATTCAATTTGGCTCGCAAAGGTAGCAACTTTATCCATCACCACCAAACATTTCTATCTTTTTTTTGAAAAAAGTATAAGACTGTGAGAAGGTTAGCCGACAATAAACCGATGAAATTCTATGAAAGAACTATTTTCTCCTCCCTGCTCTTTCGAATCAAAGACGAATCAAAGACGTTCACGAGTGTCTTTGATTCGTCTTTGATTCGAAATTGATACGTCTTTAATTCCCGTATACATCGAATGTACATCAGCTATTCATTGTTTTTTTCCCCATTACCCTAGAAATAGTTCACTTACAAACTTAAGAGTAAATCCACGGCAGGACAAAACGTTTATTCCACAAAAACATATAAAGAAAATACCTATTTTTGCCTTAAATTTTACATCAAAAATAAAATTATGGGGAAGGCTGTTTTGAAATATATTTTTGCTTTTTGCTCCTTGCTTTTATTTATCTCCTGCGGGAAAATTTCTTCAGACTCCACGAATGACGAGGTGGATTACTCGGATAGCAAGTGTTGGTTCGAGGCCAATCAAGAGGGCATGAACAAAAAGGTCGATATTTTTTACGTGGTGCCTACTTGCATTTGGGATTATACCGACAGCCTCGGGCAAATACAACATAACATGGACATATTCAACACAAAACAGCGTCAAATGGTAGACCCGTCTATTCGATTGGCCAAAAATGTCTTGTCGGACAGTTGTAATTTTTTCTCTCCCTATTACCGTCAGATTTCGATGGACAGCTGGTTGTCTTTGGACACTGCTCTCATCGAAAAACGTTTTCAATTGGCTTATAAAGATGTGGTAGCCGCCTTTCGTTATTATTTGAACAATTACAATCAAGGACGTCCTTTCATTCTTGCCGGTCACAGCCAAGGAGCAAAAGCCGTGATCGAATTATTGAAACACGAGATAACACCGGAGATCTACCAGCACTTAGTCGCATCTTACGCCATCGGGTATACAATCACACAAGAGGAACTAGACAGTTATCCTTATCTACGAATGGCTAAAGACTCTACGGACGTGGGGGTGATCATCGGATTCAATAGCGTGACAAAATCGGAAGCAATTTCTCCATTGTTCAAAAACAACATCGTGTGTATTAATCCACTGAACTGGAAAACGGATGCTAGCCCCGGAGTTTCTTATCAAGGTTTTACCGCATCTATCGCCCCTTCCATCCATACAATCGTGGTAACAGGAATTGATGAAGACAAATATTATATTCCCAGCGTGGAAGTACTTTTACCTAAAGGGAATCTACACGTGGAAGAATTTAATCTTTACAATCAGAATTTGAGAAAAAATGTTTTACAGCGCATACGTGCATTCCATGAACGTTCTTTTCAATCAAATTAACGCCACGGGATACTCACGCACGCTCCAAATGTAAGACTTCTGAGAAAACATTCAGAACGCAAAAGACAAAATCTCTGATTTTAAAATTCCCCAATCAGAACATCTCTTTTTATAGCGATATCGACAAGAAAGAATAATTTCATGAAGATATGCCCCAAAAATAGCCTTACTCCAAAAATGATACAGTAAATTATTTGCAATTATCGATGCCATAAAAGAAACAGCCGAGAAAGATAAAGTACTCTACCTCTAAAATTTGTATTATTTCATGCTTTTAATTTTTTTGTTAAAATAAATATTGCAACATTGCACCCTGATAAATCACAAAACAAAAAAATCATATTACACATGAAAACCTTTTTTTTACTTCTAGCAGCAGCTTTCCTCTTTTTACAGACAGGAAAAGCCTGCACGATCATCGTGGCCGGCAAAAAAGCCACGATCGACGGTAGTGTTTTAAATTCACACACGGATGCCGGTGCGGATTGTCGTATCCGGGTCGTGGCGGGCCAAAAATTCCCCAAAGGAAGTATGGCTCCCGTGTATTACGGCATACAGCGAGTTGACCTCCCCTTGGATGACAACGGGGAAATCTTAGGCTACATCCCGCAAGTTGAGCAAACCTACACATATTTCCAATCCGCTTACTCTCACATCAACGAGTACCAGCTATGTATCGGGGAAAGCACCACAAGCCAACGTCCCGAATTACAAGTAAACAAAGGAGAAGGGAAACAGATCATGACCGTGGAACAAGCCATGATTTTTGCCTTACAACGTTGCAAAACGGCAGAAGAGGCCCTCACCCTCATCACCTCGCTCATGGAAAAATACGGGTTCCTTCCCTCTTGCGGACCGGAATCAGAATGTCTCACGATCGCAGACCCGGAAGGAGTATGGGTTCTTGAACTTTTCAGTGTCGGTAAAAACTGGACCCCGGAAAGTGGTAAGCCGGGAGTGATCTGGGCCGCTCAACGAGTGCCGGACGATGAAATCGCCATTATTCCCAACTGGAGCATCATTAAAGAAATAGATCTTTCAAAACCGGAACAATTCCGTGCCTCTTCCAACTATCAGCAGGTAGCCATTGAAAACGGTTGGTATTCCCCGGCAAGCGGAAAACCTTTCATTTGGCAGGATGTTTATGCCCCGACTCCCAGAGAATGGGCCACAAACCGTTTTTGGTTATTCGTCAACACGTTCGCACCCTCTCTCGACCCGATCCCGTCCAGACGTACCAACAACCCGTTTGATAACTTAAACCAGTACATCCAATACGTGGAACCGCTTAGCGTGTACCCGTTCTCCTTTAAACCGGAGCAAAAAGTTTCCGTGAAAGACTTCATGGACTTCCAACGTTCCACGTTCTCGGGAACCATCTATGACAAAGAGAATGACGCCGTTTGGTATTACCCGGACAAGAACGGGAACATGGTGAAAAGTAAACTGGCCACCCCTTTCCCATCCAGTGAAACGCAAAAATTAATGAAGACTACTCGCAGACGCCTAGTAGCACGGGTTGACGGGGAATACGGCATGGTTGCCCAGCTCCGCTCTGATCTTCCCCGGGAAATCGGTGGAATATACTGGGTTTTCCAAGATAACGCCTACACGTCGCCTTACCTGCCCATCTTCACGGGTGTGACCCGCATCCCGGAAGTCTATTCCACGTATAACCCCAAAGAATACTCTGACAATTCCGCTCGCTGGGCCATTGATTTTGTCGATAACTTACTCTACCTGAACTGGCAGGACGGAAAAAAGGATTTGGACGCCGCACGGGCTCCCATGGAACGATCATTCTTCGAACGTAACGCTGAGATCGAGAAAGAGTTTATCGCCTTACAAAAGAAAAATCCCAAGAAAGCAACAGAATTACTCAACAAATACACGCAGGAATGTGCCGACACTATCATGCAAACCTACGTACAACTTCGGAACACGCTGATCACAAAGTACACGAACAATAGAATGAGATAAAAGTTATAAAGAGAAGGGTCTACCCCCAAAATCTATTTTTAAACGACTACCTCCCCTACCCCCCTAGCACAGGAGGGGTAGTTTGTAGATACTAGATAAGACTTTGGGGACAGCCCCTTCATCTCGTTCACCAGTTTGTTATTTCTTTATTTATTTCCTATTTTTAACGCGAAGAGAATTAAATGTTACATCACATGCACACGAACGAGCAATTCATTAAAGCGCTAAACCGAAAAAAAGAGGAAGCCTTCCAAATGCTCTTCAAAGATTACTATGCATCTTTGGTCATGTACGCCATGCACTATGTCAGACAGGAAGTTGCCGAAGACATTGTGCAGGATTTAATGACCCTATTGTGGGAAAAAGACACGTATTTTGATTCTATCTCCGCATTTCATTCGTTTATCTATTTATTCATCCGGAATCGTTCGATCAACCACCTAAAACACCAAAAAGCAGAATTAAATTACATTAATTACCGGCAAGGAGAATCAATATCAGACGAATCGGAAGTTTTCCAAGTCATGGAAGAAGAGATTTACCGTATTTTCTTCAACGTCATTGATCAACTGCCGGAACGCTGTAAGGAAATATTCAAATTACACTTAGCCGGGAAAAAAGAAAATGAAATTGCCTCTCAACTCGGCATTTCCCTCTCAACGGTTAAAAGCCAAAAACAGAAGGCATTTCAACGTTTAAAAGAAAGACTGAACCCGCTATTTTTCTTTTTACTATTCATGTAAAAACACCAATATCGGGAATTCCTTGTCATTTCACTAGTATACCTTCACACCCTCTCTAGTATAAAAAGAGCCATTCAATTTGAAATAAATAGTTCTAATACTATAATAGCAATAGAAGAGCAGTAAAGGAAGTTGTAAGAATATAGAGAAAGAATAAAGAAGAATAGAGGAAAAGTATTTTTTTCATTTTTAGCGTCGTACTTTTTACAACCCATGTTGTTTGTTATACAAAATGAATACTCATGGATAACACGCACCGCAAAATTATAGAGCTAATCGTATTGTACATGGAAAATAAAATTTCCAAGACACAGCAAGAAGAGTTAACCGCTTGGCTGGAAGAAGACGAAAAGAATCGCTCCTTCTTTCAACAGGTCATCTCCCCCGAAAAGAGTGTTCAAAAGTTTGAAACCCGAAAACATATCGATTCCGAAAGAGCATTTTCAAAATTCAAAAAGAATACCCAACCTCATAAAGTAAAATCTATTTACCGTCTAAGCCAATATGCGGCTATTTTTCTCGTTCCTATACTCGTGGGACTTGTTTATTTACTCGTGAATCAAGAACCAGCAACCCGTGAAATTTCGCAATCACCTATCACCCATGGAAACAACAAAGCAATTTTGATTCTGTCCCAAGGGGAAACGATTGACTTATCGCCGGATCACGCACTACCCGCACTACCGGAAGGGATCGATTTAGTTTTACAAGGCGACAAACTCGTATATATTTCAGACTCCACGACAGAAAAAGAAAGACAATATCATGAACTAGTAACACCCCGTGGCGGGGAATTCAAAATCACCTTACCAGATGGAACATTCGTACATCTGAATTCGAATTCCAAATTAAGATTCCCGAAGAATTTTGCTCCAGACAAACGAGAGATATTCCTTTCGGGAGAGGCTTATTTCGAAGTAAGCAAAAACACGAACAAACCTTTTCTCGTTATCGCTGAAGACGTCCAAGTAAAAGTGTACGGAACCACATTTAATATAAACACATTACTTGGGAATCAAATACAAACTACGCTAGTCAAAGGCTCCATCGGAATCCGGGTTCAAGATTCATCGCAAGAGTATATCTTGAAACCCAGCCAGCAAGCCATCGTGCAAAAAACTGACGGGGATATCACCATCCGGGATGTCGATACCACCCCGTACACGGCTTGGACAGAAGGTATATTCCTATTCGACAACGAACGTCTGGAAACTATTCTAGACAAGCTTGCCCTGTGGTATGACGTGGAACTATTTTATCAAAATGAATCCGTAAAGAACGTCTGCTTCACGGGTTACTTGAAACGATATGACAACATCGATATCATCTTAAATGCCATTGAATCCACCGTTAGCGCTACATTTCATATAAAAGAAAGAACAATTATTATAAACAAAAACGAGTACACGAACAGGTAAAACAAAGGACGGAGATGTTCCACCATCATCCGTCCTTACAGAACAACGAATAAATCAGACTGGACATCTCATTTATTCTAATACTAAATAAATTAAACCACAAATTTATGAAAACTTTTGAATTTCGACCTCATGTACATGGGCGTCCTAAAAGTAAAATTATTCTAATTATGAAGATTTGCACATTCATTCTTCTGGTTTTTAACCTCGGGTTGTCAGCCTCCGGCTACTCGCAGCAGAAAAAAGTCACGCTGGACTTCAAGAACGCTACAAGCAAGGAATTTTTCGCTGAGATTCAAAAACAAACAGGTTATTGTTTCATTTTTAACACCAATCAAGGTGAACAGATCGGGGAAATCACCATTTCCGTCAGAAATAAAAGTGTTCAGGAAGTCATGGAAGAAATACTGCGTCCCACGGGATTCTCGTACACTTTCCAGAATGACATCATCGTGATTACCCCCAAAATGGCAGAACCCGAGAAAAATATCTTAACCGGACTGGTTTTTGATGAAAACAAACAACCCCTGCCGGGAGTAACCGTCCTCGTGAAGGGGTCAAGCAATGGAGTAACCACGAACACGAAAGGAGAATTTTCTATCAAATTACAGGAAAAGGACACCCTTATTTTCTCTTTTATCGGAATGGAATCCGTCACGTTACCCTATATCGGACAAAAAACGGTCACGATCACGCTCAAATCAAGCAAAAAAGAACTGGAAGAAGTGGTTGTTACAGGTTACCAAGTGATCGAAAAACGTAAACTGACTTCTGCCGTGGTGAGCGTGAAAGGTTCAGACGTGCTGGACCCGATCAACACGTCCATAGACCAGATGTTGCAGGGGAAAATCCCGGGATTACAGGCCATCAACCAGTCGGGGACACCAGGAGTAGCCCCAAAAATCAGAATTAGAGGCTCATCCTCTATCTCGGGAAGCCGGGAACCCGTGTGGGTGGTTGATGGCGTGATCCTTTCCGACCCAATACCACTTACCCCGGAAAAGATCAATAGCATGGATAATGTCAACCTGATCGGAAACGCAATTTCCTTTCTGAACCCGGAAGACATTGACCGGATAGACATCTTAAAAGATGCCTCTGCCACGGCTCTTTACGGAGTTCGTGCCGCCAACGGGGTAATCGTGATCACCACCAAAAGAGGCCAATCCGGCCCGCCAAGGGTGAACTTCTCAACGAATCTTTCCGTCGTTGCCCGCCCTAACTATTCCATCATGAAACAAATGAATTCGAAAGACCGCATCGAGGTCTCTGAAGAAATGCAGGAGAAAGCATTACATTTCAACAAATATGACCCGTCTGAAATCGGTTACGAAGGAGCGTTAAGGGACCTGTGGGAGCGTCGCATCACCTACCAGGAATTCAATCAACAAGTAAAAAAACTAAAGGAAATGAACACGGATTGGTACGATCTACTGTTCCACACCTCGTTCACGCAAAGTTATAACCTATCCGTTTCCGGGGGAAACGATCGGGTGAATTATTACATATCAGCCGGGTACAACGATCAAAAAGGTGTGGCAAAACCGGAAAAATACACTCGCTACAACGCCTTGGCAAAAGTGGATGTCAATTTATACCCCAATCTAAAAATAGGGGCAGACGTTTCTTCCGCCCGGGTGAAAAGCAAGCGTACGCATAGTTCTGTCGATTTATACCAATACGCATACGAAACTTCCCGGGCTATTCCCGCCTACAACGAGGACGGAAGTGACTATTTTTACACCACGAAAGAAGGGTTGAAAAACACGGCAAAAGATTATTACTCGCCGGATATTAAATTCAATATATTTCACGAACTGGATCATTCCGGTTACGAGAGTACGACCAGCAACACGTCCATGAATTTCCACCTAGACTGGAAACTGTTCTCCATGTTCAACTGGCACACCCAATTCAACCTGACCACTACTCACACAAATGAACAGGAATGGGTGGACGAACAATCCACGTTCGCACAATCCAAACGGTTGCTCGCATACGGTGTCAAAGAACCCGATGCAAAATTAGCCTCCAATTATTACACAGACACGGAACTTCCCATGGGCGGGATCTTGAATGAAAAAGATTACCGGGGACAGTCCTACCAGTTAACAAGTTCCCTCAGTTACTTCCAAACATTCCAAAAACATGAAATTAATGCCATTGCCGGAATAGAAATCAACTCTAGGAAAATGGACGGTAAAACGGAAACAAATTACGGGTATCTTCGGGAACGGGGACATAAATTCGCCAAGATCGTTCTGGAAAACTACAGCAAGTACAGAAATACCGTAGCCGAAAACTATCCGGCTATCACGGACACTAAAGACAACAAAGTCTCTTTTTACGGAGCCTTTACCTACACGTTCGACAATAGGTACAGTTTCAATTTCAACATCCGAGCTGACGGTTCAAATCAATTCGGGAAAGATATTTCCACCCGTTTTCTACCGATATGGTCCATCTCCGGGAGATGGAACGCCCACGAAGAACTATTCCTTCAAAACGTAAAATGGCTGGAAGTTCTGGCCGTGCGGGGCTCTTTCGGTATACAGGGAAATGTCAACGAGGAGCAAGTTCCCGACATGATCCTGACCATGGGAGGTATGGACAATATCTCGGAGGAGTATTCATCCACGCTATACAAGGTTCCCAATGACCATTTAAAATGGGAAAAGACACAATCCTACAACTTGGGAATCAATCTAGTTGTCTTGAGAGGATTACTTGACGTTACTCTGGAAGGATATAAAAAGACAGGAAAGAATATGATCGTGACCAAGGAAATCACCTCCACGAACGGAGCATCCCGGGTGGCCATCAACCGAGGTTCTCTCCGGAATAAAGGTTGGGAATTATCCGTCGGACTTAAACCTTTAAATCGCAAAGACTACGGAATAAGCCTATCCTTTAATACATCCAAGGTGTACAATAAAGTTACCAACGCTGATAAGGAGCAAAATACTTCTTATACAAATTACGTCAATGGAAGCGTGATTACCAACGGCAAACCGGTAAACACGTTCTACTCCTACCAATTTGATAAATTGGATGCAAATGGTTATCCGACATTCAAAAACTACAACGAACAATATCTGGAAGACGGGGATGGTCATAAAAAAGGTGATTTCATTATCAGCTCTTACGAAGAGGCATACGCTCGGGCTTTCGTCGCTATGGGAAGCCGGGAACCGGACTTAAGCGGTGGTCTTTCTGCCGACTTCCGGTATAAACGTTTCTCTCTAAGCTCCACATTCGCCTTTAACCTAGGCCATAAGGTTCGACTAAATAATCTCTACGTGGCAAATCAAACACTTCCCTATCCTCAGCAAAATATGAGTACAGAATACGTGAACAGATGGCGTAAACCCGGAGATGAAAATCGAACGAACATACCCCGTTTAAGTGATGACGCCTTGAGAATAGGAGAATGGAATGATGCCTACTCAAAAGTATATCCGCAGGATCTGAAATATCCAATCGCAGCATCTTTATGGGAAATGTATAATTATTCAGATTTACGAACAGTATCCAGTAGTTTCTTACGTTGTACGAACCTCTCCTTGAATTACAGATTCCCGGAAGAATGGTGCAAAAGGCTCTTCCTAAATTCATTGAATCTCGGATTCTCTGTTTCCAACCTTTTTGTTATCAAAGATAAAGCCCTCAAAGGACGGGACCCGGAACAAATCAGCCTTGGGGCACGTTCCATTCCACCACAACAAACTTATTCCATGCGGTTATCACTTAATTTTTAATCCCTGAAGTCATGAAAAATATATATTTTATACTCGCAATTCTGGTTCTGTTGACACAAGGATGTAATGATTTCCTTGAACCTAAATCACAGGACAAAGTCGTTCCCAAAACGGTCTCCCAACTACGGGAACTCTTACTCGGAGAGATTATCCAAAACAAAAAAGACTACACCGAATATTTGTCCGTCATGACAGATGATTTCGCAGATCAAGACGGGAACCAGTATGAATATCGCAACCAACTATGGGGATACTACACGTGGCAACGGGAACCCGAAGAGGGAAGGGATCTGGCTACCAGAAATGACGAGGCATGGAGCGAACTATATCATGCCATTTTCACCTGCAATATTATCATCGATAAAACCCCTTCCATGCACGGTACGGATGAAGAAAAGAATCAACTACTGGCAGAGACTTATTTCCTGCGGGCCCAAGCTTATTTCGAGTTGATAAACTTGTACGGAGAACCCTACGAAAGTGCGGAGCAAGCCGAGAAAGCCCTCGGGGTCCCGATCAACGAGGAAATCACGATCATGGATAACATCTATTCCAGAGAAACTCTAGCGAAAGTGTATGCGAAAATAGAATCCGATTTGCACGAGTCAATCACACGTTTTAAAAACACGGAGTGGACCAAGAATGTTGTCCACCCAAGTCTGGACGTAGCTTACCTGTTTGCCTCCCGGCTGCATCTTTACAAAAAGGAGTACCAATCAGCCAAGAATTATGCCGACAGCGTTATTAATAACGAGAGATACCAGCTCTACGACCTACATACGGCCGGCCTGACTTCCTACTCCTATTTTATCAACAGAAATAACCCGGAGATCATGTTCTGTTACGGCATGGTCAGTTTTGATTTTATCTATAATTACTCTTCCACGTATGCAACATACCTTGTCTCCGATAAGCTCATTTCACTTTTTAGCAATGATGACTTGCGCAAAACCACATTTTGGGACAAAAACAAGAAACCACACAAATTCAGTAGCACGAATTCCCAGTCCTACGGGAATACCTACCGCCTGTCAGAAGCCTACCTGAACCGGGCCGAGGCCTTAGTTTTCTTGGGTAAGTGGGAATCAGCCATCACGGATATTAACACAATTAGGGAAAAGCGTATCAAGAACGATTACGAAATCACGGCCACCAACCGGGAGGATGCCCTGAACAAAGTTTGGGAAGAACGCAGAAGAGAACTTTGTTTCGAGAAACATCGCTGGTTCGACCTGAGAAGACAAGGGATGCCGGAACTACGACACATTTTCACGAACGGAGGAAGTCGGAAAGAGTACATTCTACCCACGGGAAGTAAATCCTATACACTACCCATCCCCAAAAAGATCAGAGAACAAAACAAGATTATCGTGAACATTGAACGCCCCGAACAGCAATAAACCTATAAAAAACAAAACCATGAAAAATATCTATATCATACCCCTATTTTTCATCCTTTTAGGATGTCATAATGAAGACAATCCAAAGGTAGAATTACAAGCCGGAAAGTACACGTTAACCGATGATCCCAACGATTACGTGCAGCATTACATTTACGACTTTTACCAGAAATATGGTGTAGTCATCCTGACCAACCCGGATTCCAGTGACTACGTTTATAACTTCAATAATCAAAACCCGATCTCATTAAAAGCCCCGGAACAGGAAAAAGAAGTCCTTAAAACCGGACTGCAATTTATCGAGGAGCAATTCTTGAATATTTATGACGACAATTTCAAAAAGAAATATTTCCCGTTCACGATTCAACTGGCCAATCGTATTGAGTTATGGATACTGGGTGATTATGACTTAGTCAATGCCTATTCAAGCTCCGGCTTTATCGCTATCGCAAACATCAATGACGATCTGACAACTCTCGAGGAAACCACCCGCAACAATTACCGGGGAGATATTAATCAAAGTCTTTGGACCGAATATTTACTAAAGCGTGAGGCATGGTTCGTACCGGGAGCTTTCTACGAGGTAAGCAAGGAGTATTACGGAGACTATAGCCTGTTTGAATCGTACACGGTAGAAGAGGGAATTATTGAGGCCAGAGAATGCGGATTCATCACGTTCGATCCTTATATGTCCGAAACCGAAGACCCGGAAGATTGTCTCTTATTTATCCCAAGTCAAGAGATGGACGTACAACAATACTTCCAATTTTTATTCTCTTCGACAAAAGAAGAATTAGACGAACTCATGGAAGAATATCCCTTGGTAGAACAAAAATATTTACTGTTACAAGATGCTATCCAAAAACAACTGGATATAGACATCTTTTCTTTTTGTCTGCCTTCATAAAACAACTACTCTTTCTCTCTCCCCCCTGTGTCTGGGGGGAAGAGAGAAAGAGTGTTGATTATCAACTGATTTGCGAGTATAGCAAAAGTCATTTTATGAACTCCCTAACGGAGGAGTTTTTTGAATAGAATCTAAAAGCTGCCAACGTCGAAGTCAACGAAAGAGGAGCCATCATTGTGGACGAACATTTGAAGACAACGACACCCCACATCCATACCATAGGAGACGTAAAAGGATTTCATCTTCACGCACCCCTCCATGAGCGAATCATTCAACAACCTTTTCAAATTTAAACTATGAATTAATCCGCTTGTTGCCACGAAGATTTAGACAAAGTAAACCAGAAGGTTGATCCTTGCCCCACTTCTGACATCACCCCGATCTGTCCCCCTAACCGGGTCACGATACTCTCACAGATGGAAAGTCCCAATCCTGTACCCTGTTGGAAAGAGTTCAATTTCACAAATCGCCCGAACACCTCTTTTAACTTGTCCGCAGGAATACCACATCCCGTGTCCGAGACATAAAAATACAACGACTCATCCTCCCGCAACCTGTATCCAACACGAATACTCCCCTTGGCTGTAAATTTTATGGCATTCGTGATCAGATTATTCATTACTTGTATCAAACGGTTTACATCGGAACAAATCACACATTCAGGTAAACACTCCACGAACTCCACAACAACCGAATCATCTTTTAATCGCAAGCGAGCCGCCCGAATAACCTCCATCAACAATACATTCAGGTTTACCTTGGAATAAACGAACTCAAAAACACCAGCCTCGATTTTTGACAAATCCAAAATATCACCAATCAATTGCAACAACAACGTGTTATTATTCTCTATAATCTTGATATACTCCTGTCGCTCGTTCTCATCCTCTGTGTAAGCCAACACGTTAGAAAAACCGACAATCGCGTTCAACGGGGTCCGAATCTCGTGACTCATATTAGCAAGGAAAGCCGACTTCAAATGATTCGAAATTTCAGCCGCCTCTTTCGCTTTCAACAATTCCTCCTCCATCTTCTTGCGTTCATCAATTAATAAAGAGCCCCCAACCAGCAACGTGGGATGCCCCTCTCCATCCCTATCACCCACGGTCACGAAACTCTCGAACCAAACATACTCGTCCGTACCGTCCCAAAACAAGGATCGATGTTCTTCCCGAATAATATTAACCCGATCATAATATAAGTCTAAATAAGCATTATGCATACGAACCCGATCATCTTGATGAACGATCATAATCCCTTCTTTTTCAGTCATCATCCTTGAATCCTTCGTCTTACAATATCCATGAGTCACATATGTAATATCATAACTGATCTCCTTGTTCAACAAATTCCACGTCCACGAGATAAGGCGTGTTGCTCCTAGTACCAATTCATACCTTCGATTCAACGCCTCCAAGGAAACTTGATGTTCCTTCATTTTCAACGAAACCAGATACTCTTCTGTCCGATCGATAAAGAAGACATCCACAAAATTCTTCTCTGAACTCGGGAAAGATAATTTATCGTAATAACGAATTTTATTATTTTCTTCCGGAAAAACAAAAGAGGTGATACGCCCGGATTCTTTATCCATCATATAGTCCAAGAGTTGGTTATCCACATCAGCCTCACTCAAGCGTTTCCCCACAACCCGATCCCGGGTACAATGGAAAACTTCCTCGAAAAGATTGTTAACATCACGAAATATGAAATCAACAACATTCCCCTCTTCATCAAAGATCAATTGCTTACGAATATAAATCACAGGCATATTATCAACCAGTTTTCTATATTGTGAAAGTAACTGAAATTCCCGTTGACGTTGCTGCCGTCTCTGGCACATGACATGAAAACGCATTAAACCAATCGCACCCAGCAAAATAATAAACGCCAAGCCGATAATAATATACTCCTTGTAGAGTTGATAAAAATTAGGCGGGACCTGATAAAACACTACATCTCCCGTGATGCTGTTAGGATCTACACCATGATGTTGTAAATGATGATAATTCAAATAAACTTTCGGCTCTCCCCCGATCCTTCCTTCTACATTCCGGGCTGGCACTCCGTCTAAAATTTGTCGTATCGTTTGAACCGCAACCTTTCCGAAAGTTGATGCAGAAATAAAATATCCACCAGCAAAAGCTCCGGTCTCCATATCCATCTCCGTTAACGTGAACACGGGAGCATCGACAAAACCATATATAATTTTTTGAAGATTATCAGACAGATAGTGGCTCTCGGATTGCTTTTTCCCCACGAACCAAGAGTTGTAAATAATTCCTACTTCCCTACTATATCCCATCAAAGTATCCAACAACTTCTCCGTAGATATGTCAATTGACGTCAACAAATCTAACTTCAATTCGGGAAAATCCTTCTCTAACACGCCACACACTTCCTCCCGAACCATGGCACTAATATAACGATCATCTGAAATAAGAGCTATTTTCTTGACTTCCGGTTGCAACCTCCGGATCAAATCTATTGTATTTTTGACATAGAATGGCTGTTTTATCACGGTCAAGTTATATCCCGCAGTAGCCACTTCTGTTAACACGAATTCCCCTTCTCCCAGAAAATCCTTATTGATAAAATTTTCTAAATTTCTCGGCATAGAATCCCGTGAATAACAGATTACAGTAGGTATATCCTTCCATTCCTTGTCAAATAACGGCTGACACACGAGCCACGCCGGGTCCCCAATAAAAACAACCACTTTAGGTGGCTTTAAATATCGAGACAACAAATATTCCCTCTTTTCTTCCACCTCTTCGATCCTCGTCATCATTGGAATAGACAACTCTTCTGCCTCAACATGAAACCCCGGCGACGAGAATTCATCCAGAATATTTTGGTATAAATTATTCGCCCAAGCCTCATTGAAATTAATCGAGCTAAGCACCAGTATATACTCCCTCCCCCGTGTATTTTCAGCAAACCCTAGAACATACACGCCCAAGAAGAAAAATAGTGCCGTGATCCTCCTCATCATAACTTCAATTCATACATCAGCACCAAAATTACAAAAATAATAATATGTTTACCCCTCTTTTTAGTCTATTTTTTTAATATTTTTTGATAAATATTTAAACGATGTCACAAAATCAATACAATATCTTTAATTTTCCCTCATCAAAAAACGAAGGAAAATTGAAGATATTATACAAAATAAATATTTAACGCCCTCTTCTCACCCATTTCACGGCATCTGCCACAATCATCTGCTTATTCTGCATCATTCGCATACCTCCCTCCGACTTCTCGTCAACCTCTTCCGAACCACCTCCCCGGTCATCCAATACCACCTTTGCCTCTCCTTTCTCCAAATAATACTTCCCTAAAGAGACCCATCCCATCGATTCCTCTGCCGGTTCAACTCGGATTTCATGCCCCCCTGATGAATCATACACGGTATAATATATACATGTACCTTTCTTTCTCGCCTGGAAAAGCATTCCCATTTTAAAGAAATCTCCATTATAAAAATATACCTCGTATTCCCCTGCTTCTGGAATCTGAGTTGTCCATTCAGCTTTATATTTCCCTTCCCCGACACTCTTACAATAAGCATCATGAACCACGGTTCCATAAAAGCGATTATCGACCATTTCCACCCAACGCTCATAATTTCGTCTTGCTTTATCCCAGGATTTCGGTCCTCCCCGTAATAACGTGAACAACTTCTCCCCTTGAGGCTCGACCAGCCTAAAACCTTCATCCCGATTATTCACGATAATTTCTCCGGGCCGAGGTAAAAAGACCGTTGAATCTGCAGGAAAGACTCCCGTCAAGGTATCTCCTTCAAAAGGACGTATTTCATCTGTTAATACCCATCTTCCCGAAGGAATGTTCTGCACCAGCGGGGAAGTGATCATAAGGCCTCGATAATCCATTTTCACCCGGATCTCCTTACACTCGTGTCCTTGAATTAAAAAACTACGGACTTTTTCCCCTTTTATTCTTGCCGCAGAAACCACAAGCACCCCCTCCACATCACCGGGATTATACACTTTAAAACGACCATATGCAGATTTACTTTGCCTTCCCTCCCCACCTTCTTCTTCCGGCAATTCAGTCAACACAACATCTTCCAGTAGCAACACAGGCAAATGATCCCTGGTGTACCACGTCCTTAACCGCTCCTTCAAGTCCATCCCGAACTCCTTCATGAATTCCTCACAAAATAGATCTATATCAACTGTTTCAAACAAATGTTCCTGTAAAAAACGATTATAAAAACCATATAATTTCTCCTCAGACAATTCATGTTTCAAATATTCTTTCAACTCGATCGTCTTCCATTCAATAATTTCTCCTAGCAATTCAGGAGACACCCCCTCGTCCGTAAACGCCTGCATCAAACTATGATCTTTCAAATAGGCAGCGACATCCCGAACTCTCTCCGGGGCCTGCATCGCAGCCGGTAATTTATCCACGGGCATCCCGAACATCTTAATTACCTCCTGTATCGCGGGGAACTCCTCAGAACTCATGAAAAAAGTATTCCCAACAAACATCGGAGCTATTTTATATTTCCCTGATTTAAAAATCATCGCAATATCCCCCTTAAAATTATTCATAGCCACAAAATCCCACTCCTCAACAGGTGGTGGTGTGCTCTCGAAATAAAAAGCACTGGCCATCCGTTCCTGCATAAACACGATTCCCGCTTGCAGGTATTCTTCATTCTGAGCCCATCCCCGGTAACGTCTCGAATAAGAAACCGGAGTCTCCATAACGATAAACCATTTATACGGATACCGTCCCGACGGGCTGTATGCCTCCGGGTCTTCCCCCTCGATCTCTCCTCGTTTCCTCCAAACCGCATTTGCCTTTTGCTTATAATCTTCATCCATCTGGCAAACAGTTGACTCCGTCATGTATTTAATATCCCTTATCATGAATTTAAATACCTTTTCAGGGGCCTCAAATGCCTGAAGTAAAAAATCACTACTTTTATAAAAGAAAATATCATATTGTGTCCCATCTACCTCTATCGAACGATTATCAAACTCCGCGATACTTAAACTGATTCCTTGTAAAGCATGATCATGCCGAAAGAAAGTCTTCCCCTCTAAACGCTCCGGTTCCCCTTGTGAAACCGCCATACGCCCGGCAGCATTTTCTACAGTCAAAGAATAACGTGTAAAATCCACTTGTCGATCAAACAACGAAGACAAATGGATCGGTGCCACACTTTGAGGATACCACAAACACTCCGGTTGCAACAACGTCACCTCTTCACCCACGAAAGCCTGCCGATTCCCGAAACGGAAAATACCAACACTATTCGCTTCCGTGTCATAAAACTCCTTATCTGGCAAATCCAGGTAACATACTCCCTCATTTATACCCCCTTCATATTCCATCTCAATCACTAACGTATCTCCCGGCTGTATTATCCGATTGATCTCGACCACTTGTTCGTCACGAGAATATCGGGTTTCCTGCCCTTCACAAGTCAATCGTGAAATCGTCAATGATGGATTCAGATACAAAATAATCGAAGGTATTTCCTTGCCCGTTTTATTACAAATTTCCATTCGACTGGAAGCCTCCATTCCTTTTACCTTCTCTTTAACATGAATATCATGTTCCAGTATATGCACCTTTACCTTATCCTCACTTCGCACATACACCTGCCTAAACGCCTCCCGCTGTTTTCCACCTTTGACAAAATACCCTTCATAACTCACCCCGGCAAAAACAGCAATTACCAGTAACCCGGTTCCTGCCAATCGCAAAATATTTTTCCTTTCCGATTCTCCTGTCAAACGTTCCACATAAAAAATAGAAAAGCACAATAACGCCCCACCCAAACCCAAGAACACCAATCGTTGTAATAGAAACAACCCTAAATTTGCACTCCCGACTTCAACAGAAAATATAGCGGGAATCGTCCTCGCCAATGGATCCAGCAACCCGTGTAATCCTCCCGTACTCCTAACCATACCGGCAATAAGCATCAACAATAACAAAATCGCCAATCCCTGCGATTTAATCCAATGTACCACAAACATGGATATTCCCAAAAAGAAAACTAAACCCGGCAATGTCAAGGTGAAAAAATAGAATACATACATGCTCACCTCAACACTCCCCTTTGGAGTAAACAAGTGAACCATCAAAGTCACCAGCATGGAAATAATATTCAAGACAACCACCATTCCTGCAAGGCCTAGAACTCGCCCCCACTGTAACTCCCCATTTGTGCAAGGCCGGGTCCATAACGGCTCCATGGTTGTCACTCGTGCTCGTTTCTCTATCTCAGCCACGAAAAACACGATCAAAAGTGCTTGTAAACCATTAAAAAGATAGGCATTCATATAAGGGATACAAGACGGCAACGCTCTCAAATACCACAAATTCTGTCCGGAAGTCAATCCATATTCCATTGCACTGTCAACACTACCAATTAAAAACTGGAAACACGAAATTCCCACCACTCCCAAGACTGCAAAAATCAGAAACACCCAACTCCGTCGTAATAGTCTGGCCTCGTAACGAGCAACCATTATTATTCTCTTAATACTCATGATTAAATATTTTAATTTAAACCATTTATTTAAAGAAAAGAAGCAAGATCATTTTATTAATTTTAAGACTATTTTCCCAGAAAGAGTCTTTCAAAGCCTCATCCGCCTCCATACACCAAGGCAAAACAAAAAAGAAATCCTCTGGATAATATGAACGATTACTCATCTGCCTGAATTGTTCATGAATATTTACATCATTACTTAAATCAATGAAAGCCTGTTTAGCATCCAACAACTCAGGTAAAGGCCCGAAAATATCCGATACATATTCTACTTGCAGATTACATACACTATACATGAGCGTTGGAGGAAGATCCTCAAACTGTATATTCTTTGAAACACGCTGACAAGTTTCACAGAAAAAGGCTTCTTTCTCTATTAATCTATTTTTCCCTGGTTCTCTTCTTGACGGAGCATGAGTGAATGGCCATTTCTCCAACGGCACATCTTTCCAAACAGATTCCAATACACAACTTTTAATAAAACATTCCCCTTTATCATCATAGCTAAATTCCACCACAGCACGTGAATCCACCGGGACCTCTTTCAAATACCTCTCTTTCCATCCCCGCTGTCCACAACAATAATACTCTACTTGATTAATGTCAATCTTTTTTAATTCACATGTTTTACGATCAAGTATCAACGTCCCTGCACAATAGAACGGTATTTTATGTGGGTAACATGAATCTCTTGTTTCAAATTGAAATGTCAAAGTTTCACCATTAGCACTCAATTGCTGGAACTCATAATTAACCAAATCACCGAATAGTGGCCCCCACCATTCTAAAGCACGCATAAATCCGAAAATTTTACGATTCCCTGATACGTAATAGTATTCATCATATTTTTCAAATAATGGACACAAAGAATCGATACCATTTTCTGCAAAAGGGATACTACGGGCAGAATAACGAGGAACGAAAGAATACATTCCGGTATAAATATTGCCATCCTTACGACAATTACCAACTTTCACAAAACACCCGTATTCCCTCTGGTACTCAACAGCTTTCCCTCGACATTCTGTAATTTTTTCATATTGTCCATTTCCATAAAATTGTAATATGTCTGCAGACGCCCGTTTTTTCTTGATATTCTCTGACGTCCTTTTCAATATCTTTTCAAAAGATGTCTTACTCATCCCAGGCAAAAGTCCGGTTTCATTCCCTCCTGCTTGTACACAATTTACAATACAAAGAAACAATCCAACGAGTATAATCCGGTAATAATTATTTATCTTCATATCTATTCTATTTCATTTTGCCTCCTCCTCATCCCCTAACGGATTCCGCCATCCGGTAAAAAAACAAAGCAAAATCATTTCCCTAATTTTATTAAAATTTGCCACAACACCTTCTCCTCTAGTCAATATACTACTCCAACGCCAAGGAGAGGCAAGCAAATAATCCTCCGGATAATAGGCACGATTACTCAATCGTTTAGATTGCTCCTCAATATCCATATATTGATTTAAATCTTGAAATGCCTGTTTAGAATCCAACAATTCCGGTAAGCGAGAAAATATGTGGGCATTATACTCTCCTTGTGGATTATAAGATCCTATTCCCATAGCAAAAATAAATGCTGAATTCCGTCCTTCTGCCGGAATCTCATAATAAGAATTACAGGCAAATGCCTCTTTTTCTATCAATTTATTCTTCAGCGGCTCAATTCTAGAGGGCAATGTTCCGTAACGTCCTTTTCCTGTTTTACTACTTTTCCAAGTTGTTTCCATCGTACAGCTCTCTACACAATACTCCCCTTCTGCCCAATATTTAAACTTCAACTCAGCCTGTGAAGAGAAAAATATCTCTTTCATAATTTTCCTAGCCCAACGGGGCTGATTACACAGAGCGTACTCCACATAATCAAAATCGATAACTTTCAACTTTCGTGTTCTTCGATCAATTGTAAGCGTCCCTTGACAAGATAAAAACGTTTTGTTTGGATAACGGGACTTCTTTGTCTTAAATTGAAATGTATAATCACCACTTTCCGTTTCTATCTGTTTAAAATCATAGTCCTTCATTCCCCCGAATAGAGGCCCATATAGTTCCACCACTCGTATAAACTCAAACACCCTTCGTTTCCCGGATTCAAAAAAAAGTTTTTCTTCCGTTTGGTATAAAGGGACTAACGTATCGGTCCCATCCACTGTGAGAGGATAGCTACGAGCCGCATACTTGGGGACAAAACCATATTCACCTCCACGATCAAAGGTTCCTCTTTTTTTCGTATTCCCGGTTGTGGCAAAACAACCATATTCCCGCCGATACTCAACTACTCTTTCGTTACACTCGGTTATTTTTTCATACTGCCCATTCCCAAAATAACGATATCCTTTTACTTTTTCTTTCTTTTTCTTAATTTCCTTTGAAATTCCTTTCAGTAAATCCCAAGGATGAATCCCCTCTGCTGCCACCTCCTCTAATAAAATACTTCTTTCTTGAAGAACAATAACTTGTCCGTCATGCAGAGAATCCACCGCCATGCGCTTTGCATAAAAGCCCAAACAAGAAAATTCCAATGTATCTTTTACCGAAAATCCTTTCAGTAAAATCTTACATTGTCCCTCTTCATCCGTTGTTGTCACCAACAATCGGTTACGGATATCCACGACATATACTCCATATAACGGTGCAGAAAAGCCATCTGTCACTGTTAAACACACTGTTTTTGCCCGTACTTGAGCATCAGCCTCCCGCCAACAAAATAAGGAAGACAATAATACAGTAATCGAGTAAATTATCACTCTACTCATCATACCTTTTAAAGAACTCTTTTTCATAAGTTTGTTATTAGTATATCTATAGTCTTCTTATATAACCACTCCTTTTATATGTAAAGGAATGATTTTATTACTTTTAGATATTGTCAAAAATAATGCTTTCATAAATACCCCTTTAGAGGATGGTTTGTATATCACTTTTACAGTTCCAATTTTTTGAGGTAATACTGGTTTTGTATCCCAAATGATTTCCATACAATCACAGGATTGCTTTATGCTTTCAATTATTACTGGAAAAGAATTATTGTTCTTAAACAGGAAGGAACATTCCACACTATCTTCACTCGATATACGACCGAAATCATGTATAGTCTTTTCAAAAGAAATTGAAGTAACAAGATCTAGTTCTTCAGCTGGGTTACCAATTTTCTCTTTTATTGAATTATACAATAAATTATCAAAACGATCATTCATCTTTAAAGCTTGATCTGTACATTCTATAAAACGAACTGTATCCCCTAATTCTTTATAAATTTGGGATCCTATATACAAATTGTAAAAATAAGGTTGGATCTTTATTGATGCTTCAATTTCATCTTTTGCTTTTCCCAAGTCCTCACTTTTTAAAGCAAGAAAAGCATTCACCGTTTTTTTTATTAAATCAACATAACATGTATCATTTAAAACGAATCTATTACGAGTGTTTGTAACAAAACCACGATGAGCCTCAATTTTATCCAACATTAATGTTAATTCCTTTGCAGTTCTATTCCCTATCACCAATGCCTCTAATATACCTCTTTTAGAAAAAACAACAATCATTGGAAAACTATACTCATATAGCAACTGTGCGACAAATTTATCTTCTTCTAAATCAATACATTGCTCTACACACATATATTTATCAGACAATCTTTGCAATAATTTTCGATCACGAAAAGCACCCTCTTGTAATAAATCACACGAAACACAATCCTTCATCCGAATTAAAAAAAGTACATGATCTTTATCAATCAATGAGGTATCACCAAGAATATCCTCAAAACTTTTATTTTCAAATGCAATATTGGAATGATGACGTACACATCCAGAACATAATAATATGAATAATATATATATAGCTTCTTTCATTCTCTCAAATAATATTATTTCAATAAGTTATCATATTGGCAACGTACTTTTTTATCAATAAAGGGATTCCCTGAAACTAAAACTTGGTTGTCTTTATCTATTAAAAATACTTCTATTCTAGATTCTTTAAATAATTGATTAGCTTGCATCAAGGAATAAGTTGTATCAACAAAAAGTTCTCCGCTTACAACTTGATTAAATTTCATTAGATTACTTTCAAATATCACGGGATCACCTGTCATGACGAGATAATACAATGGACATTTGTACTCATCCTTCTTTTTAAGAAAATTCATATTTAATTCCACAAAATCTCCTATGCACAAAGAACACCCTCCATCAATTATACATACGATCCTATAAGCCACAGAATCATTTTTTATTTGATTCTGGAACTCTCCAAGTTCTATATGTTGTAATTCTCTATTTGATTTATTACCACAGCCACAAAAAAGTATTACACTACAAAAAAACAAAAACTTTTTAATCATTTCAAAGTTCATAATATACAAATTTAGGATCAAGTTGACGATTTTCTTTCACAGTACAATAAAAATACTTTCCTTCACTATCCATTGAAAAAGCATACACATAACGATCTAAAATATACCGACATAACAACTCTCCCTCCCAACTCAATTTATATATTTCACTTTTATCTAAAACTCTATCTGGCAGTTCTCTTTTCCCTTTATAATTTTGATTTCCCAATAACAAATAAACACAACTGTCTGTTGTAACAGCCGCACTATATCCTGAATACACTCCATTTCTCACCACTAATGGTAAACTACCCCTCCCTGCTTCGCCCACAACATATTCAACATCATAATGATAAGGGCCACTATATGATTTCAATAAACTTAAATCATCTCTCTTATAAATATCAAACCGATCTTCTCCATCTAATACGCACCATAAACGATTCTTAGTCGAATCACTAAACATTATCACCTTATTTATATTTGACAAGTAATATTTGTATTCCCAAGACTTTGAATAAGTACTATTTGTAATATCAAACTCATTTTTCTTTACAAAAAGAAAACGGTCTACGTCATTATCCAAATCTTTAACAATAGAATAGTATTTATTTTGTGCTAAATATCTTGTTTCATCATATTTACAAAAACTCGGAACATTCGTATAACCAGAGAAGTATATCTTTTTAAAAGAATAACTATCTTCATATTTTAATAAAGAATCTATATTGATTTCAACAATGGAATTAGTTATTACATTATAAAGATAAAAAATCGAAGAAACATTCGTTTCATCTAAAACGACTCTAGCATGAGAAAACTGATTCGCATTCAGCCCTTTTTGTGCAAAATCCATAATCTTTTGTTTACTATTTAGGTTATACATTTCAACAAAATAACCACCATTCCCCCTTGTAGTCACCAAGACTAAAGAATCATGTAAAACATGATAAGACAAAGAATTAGCAACTTGAATACTAATAGATTTCGATGTACAATATTTTGTTCTCGGAAAATCTTCCAATTCGAAATAAGATAATTCGATATTCTCACTATTCTTACATGAAACTAAAAAAACTAATAATAAAAAATATAATATTCGTCTCATAAACAACGCATTTTATATAGGGAGCAAATTAATACTCCCTACAAATTAAAACTTTAATTAGGGATAACAATTGTTGCATTAGGACATGATAATTCATGTCCCCAAGAATCTGTTCTACAATTATCCTTTTCTCCTTTAGGGTCACAAGCAAATTTAATTTCCCCCGTCTTAATTTTCTTTATAACACATACTAAACCTTTTCCATCGTTTTCAGCCTCTGGAACACAGGCATCCACTACAGGGTCATAAGCTAAATTACCAGGACAATTAATTATAATATAATCATCATCACTTGAAACAAAGCTGCTAAAAAATAAAGTTACACCTAATAAAAGAATCATTGTACGCATTTTTTTAAAAATTTCATTTTTCATAACTCAAAAATTTAAATAAAACATATACTAAAGAGCCACACATCAGCCCTTCATTTTTTATTCAACATCAACTGCAACAACTCTCCCAACACCGGATTAGAAGGTCTCAACGATTCAAAATCAATTACTTTTCCTTCCTTATCCAACAATAGGAATCGTGGTATTCCCCTCAATGCTATTTGTTTCGGGAATGGATCTTTATACCCTTTGTTACATATCAACTGTATTCCATTCATTCCCTTTTCCTTCAAGAAATCCAACCACTCTTTTTTATTTAAATCCATTGAAATAGAAACCCACGTGATCGGTTTCCCGGCAAAACGGTGTTCCATATCTTTGATATAAGGAACCTCTCCGACACAAGGATTACATCCCGTAGACCAAATGTCTATAAACACATATTTCCCTTTAAAATCAGATAAAGCAACCCGTTTCCCATTCTCGTTTTTAAAAGAAAATCCGCTCAAATCCGTACCAGGTAAAACAGTCTTAAACTCTTGCAAAGACTTTTGTGCTTGTTCCGGCATCCGAGACAACAAGGCTACATTATCAGGACTTTTTACCATCGAACGTGCATTCTCGATCCGATCTTCAATTCCCAATAAATGACCTCGTAAAATCTCCATCCGTAATTGATCCATAATATAAGTTTCCCGCAACTTCTCACTCTTAAGCCCGGCAGCCATATCAGTAATATAACTACCTCGTCCTTGAATCTTTATCATGCCCGCAGCCAAACGTGCGTACAATAACTCCTGCACACCATCTGTCCAAGACGGATAATTCACTAACTCCGGCAATAATTCTAGTTTTAACACGGCATTCGAATACCCGTTTTTCACAATCTGACGAGGAAAACCTTTACCGATCACCTTTGACATAGCCACCCGGCCATACATCTTATCCAATAACACTCCTTGGAAATAACCTGTCAACATACGTTTCATTTCCGGTCGTAATACACTGGCATCAATCTCGTTCTTGATACTCGCATAAATATCATAAGATAACTTACCTCGTTTTTGATCAAAAATATCATCTCCATACCCCGGCCAACGATCTGCATATTTTGCATTAAGTTCTGTCAACAAATTATTCAACTCATATTCTCCTCCGGTATAAACAGGTTTAATTCCCTCAAGCTCCATCCGATCCCCCGGCTTGGCCCAAACATTCCCAAAAAAAACTTTATAACAAGAGAAATTTATAAATTCGGGTTTCTCCAAAAGAAAGCTCAATTCAAAGCGCCCATCTCTTACTTCTGCCTGCCCTAATGTGTGAGTCATCATTCCGACCTTATGACTGACAGAAACTTGCGTTCCATCCGCAACTCCTTCCATCTTACCAGAGATTGTTGTTTTCTTCTGATCATACTGTTCCAGTAACTCTTCCAACTGCATTTTTAATACTGGATCCGACGGACGCCGAGCTTTAGTCATCACGATATTTCCATCGGGATCGATCAAAATGAAACGAGGAATACTTTTCACTTTATACTTCTCGAAGAATGCGTGATTGAATGCATCCGGGGCAATCCCACAAATTCCCTTCATCCCGAACTCTTTAACCATATCTTTCCATTTCTGAGTATCGGCAGGTTTATCTGCGGACAAAGAAACAAACACGATTCCTCTTCCTTCAAACTCTTCTTCCAAACGCATCAAGTGTGGAATCTGATATTTACAAGGTCCACACCAAGTAGCCCACACATCAATGAGAACATATTTCCCCTTAAACATATACAATCCCCACTCTCTATCATTCACATCTTTAAACGAAATATTTACCGCTTTCTTCCCTTCCTGATTTACGTCTGATGCCATCAAATCCTGATACTGCTTTTTGTATCCTGTCAATTGCTCTTTTCCCGCTTGAGTTATCACCATATTTTCCACCGATGCTATGACTTTATCCAATTGATACAACCATTGATTACGAATGATATTATCTAATTCCTGCAGGATATAGTATTCACGAACCTCGGCATTCATAATCCGTTCCGCTCTTCGTTGTAAAAAATTGTAGTTATCATACGTAATTAACCCACAGGCATCCGCCATGTCATAGTAAATCCTCAAAACATCATCAATCCCCGGATATTTCAAATATGCAACATGATTAAACTTCATTTCTTGAAGAAAAACAAATGCCTCTGTAGGAATTTCAACCTTATCACTTGCCAACTGGTAATTTTGCAATTGCATTTCCAACCAACTATAATAAATTCGTCTTTCTTGCTCTTCCACGAATAGATTATCTTTCAAATTCGCTTTTGCCAAATCATCCATCGCCTCTAACCCAATATTATCTAACCATTCGATGTACTCCTTCGTGTAAAACATCTTCGGATCCGGAATTCTCTTATCCCGATCCGGCAATTGATAGAACATCATTTCAATCCGATACGTCAAAGCGTTCGGCTTCCCAAAAAACATCTTTTGTGTCCACTGATACAAATAACGATTTATCGCTTTTGAATCTCCGGAGAACTGCCAGTCTTTTTTCCGGACATCCACCGTGACCGTTTCATCCGGCAACACTCTTATCCAAGAAGTCCGATCCCCCGAAATCAAATAAAACAAATCACCACACTCCTTTTCCGGTAGTAAAATCACCGTTTCTTTCATCCCTTTCTCCGGGGCAAAACAAGCTCGCCCTCTTCCCCGGCTACTGTTATAAACACAAACATTTTGATCCGCACCTTTAACAACCACTTTTCCCGGTCCTGCCCATAATTCAGAAAAACATAATAGGCTACACACGATAAATAATAAACGATACTTCATAATCTATTCCATTTTAATGAATATACAATTCGGGGGATTTGTTCTCCCTTCACAAATCCCCCGAATTTTATTTATTTTTTCAACTCTTTTTCTAACATTTCTTTCAGCTCCAGTGACGAAGGTCGAGGAGCATCGACCGACACGACTCGCCCTTGTTTATCAAATACCATAAACCGGGGAATTCCCTTTATCTTGTAATCCTGGGCAATCTTACTCCATCCGGATGCATGTACCTGAACTCCTCCCAGCTCTTCCTTTTTAATGAAATCCAACCATTTCTGTTTATCTTTCGCTTCATCCACGGAAACGCCCAAGAATACCACGTCCGTCCCGTGCATCTCCTGTTCCAACTTCTTCAAATGAGGGATTTCTCCCCGACAAGGACCACACCAAGTAGCCCACACGTCAACCAACACGACTTTCCCCTTGAAATCGGATAACGACACCTCTTTCCCGTTTACATCAGGGTAAGTAAAATCGGCAGCAATCGAACCGGGAGCCGTGTCATACAACGCTGTCCCGATAGCCTCTGCCCGAGCCTTTAGAGAAGGCGTTACCAAGTATTTTCCATAACGATCCATCAAACTTAGATATTGGTCATAAGACTTCAACCCGGCAAATACATTCCGTAACAAATACTCCCCTTTCAAACGATCTGTCTTCAAATACCCTAAACAAGTGCTTTGATAATCTACCGGATCATACTTTTTACCAGACGTCATATATCCAAAACTTGCATAGATACCGATCATTCGTGCTCCTTGAGGAAACAACAACACGTCATCCGTCGTGAACTTATCATCAGATATGATCGTGTTGTAAAATTCCGGCCAATCCTGACGTTCCGGATGAGCTGTTCTGGGAGTCTGCAAAAAGACTGCTGCATAATAGTCCACGTCATAATCAATCTTCTTTTTCAATAAAGCATCAAATTCCGCATTACCGCTCTTTATCTTCTTTTTAATCGAATCAAGTTTAGAAACAAATACGGAAAATTCAGGGAAAAAGTCCTTATAATTACTGATTGTCAGCATAAAATAAACTGATTTCAAACGAACATCAGCCGCAAAATCTTCCCATTTATACAAGGCCACGTTCTCTTTAGTATTCTTTCCCGCCAACTCGGCCTTGTTTTCCAAAATATTAATATTGATTTTATCGCCACCCTTCACGTAAACCACAAAATCCATCTGTTTATCATTACCTACCGTGTAAAACCCCGGCTTTTCCGGGCAAAACAAAAATCCATAAGAACCATCTTCTGCCACCATGGTCGAAGCATAAGAATGTGTCGTCCCATCTTCTACACGATAAAGATGAACTTCCTTCAAACGATCATTTTTCACGAAACCCTTTATTTCCGTGTACTTTTGTGCATATAGCACCACGCCCATACAGGTTAAAAACAATAACAAACTAAATTTTTTCATACTCCCGATAATTATTTAAAATATACTAGTGATTTAGGCGGACAATGGCAAATGCCATCATCCACCTTATTTTCAAGCCAACTGAAAATTTTTTACAAAACGATGTTAGTTACGAAGCATAACATATCCGGCTGTTCCTTTACCGGAATAAACAAACGCAGGCTCCGTTTCGATCTCCGGTGTTTGCCCGATTACATTAAAACGATACAATTTCCAACCCGTCGCACTATTTGTCAATACAACCAAATGATTGAATACCTCATCCGCTGGAGCTCCATATCTACTAGTCGCATTTACAATGTAAACTATTTCTTCTCCCGGAAAACGTTTCAACTCACTTTCACGATTATCTATTTTGACATTCTTATACACCTTCAACACATCACCATCCGCTTCCTTTTTAGAATAATAAATACAACTGGCATATAAAGAAGTTCCCATAACCTTTGTCTCTGGCATTTCACAATGTGCAGGAACAGTATCAATATCAACAATCGGATAACTAGCCATGGAATAAGACATATCAAACACGTAATGCTCATCTTTATTTTTATTCTTCATTACAGCAAATGCAGTAGAGGGATTTCCCTCTTTCCGAACTAACATCCGAATCATATCTACATCCATATTCGTTGGAGAAATTCCACCCTCGGAATCTTCAGGGAACAAATTCATGGAACTACCACTGGACGATGTATTATAGAACGTACTTGTTTTAGTATCAAAAAGCATCACACCATAAGTACCCATCACCATATCAGGGTGCACTTCATACAATCCCGGTTTCGCATATCCCAACATTCCGCTATTCGGTGACATACCATAAATTGAATAAACCTTTCCTGCATTAATCGCATAAAAATCAGTGCTATACATTCCACAATTTTCCGGCTTACACACTTCTGGGACTTCATAAAAATAATCTTCATAATTATAAAACAGAGCCATGTTGTCTGCATTAAAGATCTTTATATCCTGATCGCTAAAAACATGAAAAGCTCTTTTATTATTCAACCGAGTCGTTGTTCCATCCGGATTCTGAATCACGGGAGTATAACGGGAAGACTGATATGCCATTTTTACCGGTTTCCCTTTTAACCGTTCTTGTCCAGAAGCGGTGATCAAATTTTCAATCTTCTTCCCATCCATAGAGATATAATCAATATCCGTTTCTCCGTTCTCCTCCTTCATCACGTACCACCCGGTACTTACATCCGATTGAACGGTCATCAACACTTGTTTTCGAACATAGATATCCAACTTGGGATCCCGTAGCTCATAAACCAAATTATAGGTTCCGGATTCATACGTCACTTCAAATGATAAATCTCTCTTCAAGGAAAGTGTATCCCGTTGCGGAGTAAATCCTGCCGTAACCGAAGGAGCTGCATACCACAAATGTATATAACGGGACTCATCATCCATATTCTCTAATACGGGAGTAATATTCAAAGTTGAACGGATTATTACCGTAGTATCTTCAAACCCGGAAATAGTTACAGGAAGTAATTCTTCATTAGAAATATAACTATAATTCCCCCGGTCATCAATACAGGATTGTACTCCCTGAAGAGATGTTATTAAACCTATTCCTATTAATATGTTCTTCAGTTTCATAATCAATTTCATTTTAATCATTCAAAAGTTACCAATGTACCGTCTGCCTCACTTAATGGATCATCCGGATGATTCGTATTATACTCCAATAATTTTTGTTTCACCTTAGAACTCAGATAATTAGTATAATCTGTATTCAAACGATCACCGTCAAAGTCCGAGAATCCGGTATTATCAATAATAAATTTCATTTTCACGGAACCCCAAGTTGGTCCGAAATAATATTTCCAATAGGTATCCCAATTGGTAGGTTTTACCGCCATAGACGTGGTCTTTACAACAAAATTCGTCCAGTCGTCAATTCCTGATCTAAAATACTCATTCTCCCCAATCTTCAACTCAATCCGAACCTCTTCCAATTCCAAAGAAGGATCACGCAAAACGATTAAAGGAAAACTTTTACGTACACTCCCTTTAGGAATCTTTAAATGCTCTAACATTTCCGGATCATCAAAAGCCACAAAATGCTTTCCTGCAATTGCCGATCCCGGTTGTCCAGCATTCGTTTGTTCCAAGATAAAAGGACGATCCGAATCTGTCGGGTACCCCATCGTCAGTATCTCAATAAACACGGTATCCCGCATCTGATCATCCGGTTGGATGAAAAAAGTATGGGCAATGCTATCTCGCTGACCATAAGTTGTATTTTCAAAATACAGGGCCGGATCATTTTCATACTCTAATGCTGAATTTTCTTTACAACTGATTGTACCCACAACCAATAAAAATATCAATATATTCGCAATTACTATTTTCATAATCTCTCTTTTTACTTAATCAAACACACTTTGGCTCTTAGGTATCGGAAGCAGATAAGCTCCTTCCGGAATAGTTTTATTCTTGGGCCAAGTAAATCTGGTAAAATTATGTTTCTTATAGAAAGCCCACATCTGTCCTTCTCCGAAGAATTCTTTCCGATACTCTTTCTCCATCCGGTTCAAAACATCTTGTTCCGTTACAAGTGAATTATCAATAGAAATATCCAGATTCCGAGCGATGCGATATGTTTTAAAATATCCACTAGCCTCAGACAAGGGAGAATCTTCCACCAAAATCAAATACATCTCAGCCAAACGAAGTACAGGCACAATATTCAGAGACTCATAAGTATCACTTCCCGTGTATTTTCTAAAATGATTCACTTTATTGGAATTCTGATAAGTCCTCTCTTCCCAATAACGATTTGCTTTATTTCTTATATCATCCGGGTGTATCGTACTTTCATACGCTGTATTAATATAAGCTACCGTCTGCCTCAAACTAGCATCGTCATCCTTAAATAAAGGTTGTAAGATCGTTTGATGTTGCGGATTATGTACCCCGAAAAGATGTTCACATTTCATTACCAAGTTTGTACCGACAGTGGATAAACTATATGTTGACTCTGTCGCCAAAGTAAATTTGGATGTACCATCTTCATTTTTAGCATCGATCACCTCTTTGGCAAATTTCACTGCATTTTCTTTATCACCAATCCAATGATAATAACGAGCTTTAGCCCCCTTCACTGCATAGTAATTAAAACGAACTTGCCGATAAAATTGCCACTCGTCTTGAGGCTTACCTTCCCAATCGTATGCGGGTTGATTCAACTGCGTATTTGACCCCACTAAAATCGGATCTTTCTCCAAAAGTTTTTCTGCAGCATCCAAATCCCGAATGATCTTCTCACATACTTCTTTGTAAGTGATAGTACGCAATTTACCAGGATCTTTCGTCATCTCTTCCTGATAAGGAATTGCAGGAACACTAGATACCCCATCCCCAGGAATAGGCCCAAATAGACGTAACAATTCTAAATGAAGGAATCCCCGCAATCCTAGTGCTTCCCCTTTGATCAAAGCCTCATTTCCATTCGTAAAAGTTACTCCGGTTGTTTCCAAATTTCCCAACACATTATTCAAATGCACGACACATTGATAGTACTTTTTCCAAAGTTTTTCAATAGCCTCTTCCGACTTTTCATGTGTATAGTCAAATGCACAAATATTATAAATCAAGGAGGTTTTATCAGTCGAAATTGTCCAATGTTGTGCTAACATCTCAGGTAAATACATGGACGCATCCCGGCCATAAAGTTCTTTGGCAGCCAATTGGATATACGCTCCCGTCAAAGCACTCTTAAACCCTTCTTCATTAGCATACATATCATCCTCTTTCATCTCGTTCCGAGGCCGTACATCCAACCAATCACTACATCCAGATCCTATTGCCAATAACAATAACAGGATACAGGCATATTTCTTTTTAATCATATTTCTCATAATCATACTCTTTTAAAATCTAACAGATAAAGACACTGAAAACTTGCGAGAGAAAGGATAAGATAAACCTCTCTCCTGTTTTATGGATGAAATTCTAAACACATCTTCCATGTAACCCGTTATGGTTAAATAAGAAATGCCTACTTGATCCAGCCACTTAGCCTCCCAGTCATATCCTAAAGAAATGGAACGACACTCCAACGTATTCTCGTCCATCACGAAACGACTTGTAGCATTTGTTGCCGTAAAATCCCGTACCCCCTTAAAGAAAGCATTATCTCCCGGATTTTTCCAACGATCATATAATACACGTTTATCTGCATTATCATAAGGCTTGATATTCTCTACTTTACTAACTAACGTGTAATTGTACATTTGTCCACCGTAACGATAACCAAATATGGCATTCAACGTTATTCCTTTATACCGGAACATCGTATTTAAATTACCCCATATTTTCGGCTCATTAATACCACAAGGTACTTTATCTTTCGCATCCCAAGTATATGTCTCTGTCCCATCTTTCTTTATATATATTTCTTTACCGTTACTAGGATCTATTCCCTTAGATTTTACGGCGAAAATCGTATTCATAGATTGTCCTTCCTCGTACATGAAACTCGGATTCCCCCCATCTTCTGAACTCATCTGTTCATTCAAAAATTCCAACGAATTTGAAATCTTTTTAATTTCATTCTTATTATGAGCCAAAGTTCCCCCTATCAACCAGGACAAATCCCGTTTTGTATCCCGAAGTACGTAAACATTCACTCCTAATTCGACACCAGTATTGGCAACCTGTCCCACGTTAGCCTTATAACTTCCAAAACCACTGGATGACGGTAACGTAATATCCGACAACAAATCATCTGTTACTTTGTTATAATAATCTGCATTGACACGAATCCGCCCATTAAAGAATTCCAATTCAGCACCCACGTTCAGTTGTTTGGTTTTCTGCCATCCTAAATCGCTATTTCCCATGGCCATCAAATAGACTCCATACCAACCTTGATAACTCGAACCTCCATAATCTTTAAAGGTTGTCATTGCTTGATAGGAATTAAAGGCCTGAGAACCGGATGTTCCGTAAGAAAGTTTCAAACGAGCAACATTCAACAAATTATTATCCATCATAAATGCCTCATGATGCAAGTTCCAACCAATTCCGATAGACCAAAATGGAGCATAACGATTATCACTACCAAATTTAGATGATCCTTCAATCTTGCATGAAGCATCTATAAAATAACGACGATCATAAGTATAATTCACGTTAGCAATTCCTCCCATCCGTCGAGAGAAACCTTCTGAACTTTGTGGGTGACCATCTTTTTCATACATGCTGGCCATACCGAGAAAATCCATATTAACATTAGAAATCCCTTCTGCCAAAATGGTGAAAAACTCGTTCTTTTCTTGAGCGAAATTATATCCTAATCCCACGTACAATTGGTGTTTCTCCATAAAATTCTTGGAATAATTCAACGTGAAATCTGCCTCATAATTGAAAGCTTCACCTGTTCCATAAGAATAAGTTCCTTTCCGTCCATAATCATCTTCCGAGTAATTGTCAAAATCAGTATGTTTAGCCGATTTATACACATCTGCACGATCCGTCTTTGAAGTAATCCCCAAACGCCCGCGGACAAACAACTCCGGTAAGATATGCCATTCTATCGCAAAATTATTTTGGATTTGCGTGTACCGACTCTCATCCTTACTGGGTAACTTCGCATTATAAAGTGGATTATATACAAAATTTCTCCTATTAAGGCTATTATAATAATAATTCTCTAACACTTTTATCAAATTCCCTTCTTCATCATAAGGAGTCCAATAAGAATTAATTTTCGCAAAATCATTAAATGTTCCATAAGGAGAATTATACGAACGGTTAGAAGAAACTTGTAAATCATTTTGGAATGTCAAGTTTTTATATTTGTATGAAAGAAAAACATTCCCGTTAAATGTTCTCCGGTTTGACCCTTTCATGGCACCGGCAATATCATTATACGACAAACCGACCGAATAACGATAAACTTCATCTCCACCTTCAAAACGTAAACTATGTTTATGTCCCACACCTGTTCTCACGGGATATTTCAACCAATACGTATTCACTCCTCGCTCGGCATCCATCTTACGTTGATTATACAAATCCCATAGCTCTTGTGTTTGATTGGCATTTGTATTCTCATACAATCCGGCAGCCCACTCGTACTGCAATTTCTCTCTGGCATCCAGTAAGTCGTAAGATGTCAAGTCCGGAGCCTCAATATTCAAACTACCTTTGTAAGTCACCCGAATACGTCCCGCTTCCGGCTTTTTCGTCACGATAACTACAACACCATTCGCTCCACGAGTTCCATACATCGCTGTAGCACTGGCATCCTTCAAAAGAGTAATACTCTCCACTTGATTCTCATCCAAGTCCATCATTCGTTCCAAAGTAATCTCAAAACCGTCCATGATAAACAAGGGTTGATTTGTAGATTGCGTACTTCTGGAATCTTCCTGCAAATCTCTTACGCCAACATCCAGACTGGAAGAACCACGTACCGTGATATCGGGTAATTTATTCGGGTCCGAACCAATATCAATATTATCCGCAATATTAAAACTCGGATCGATATTCCGGATAGAAGACACCAGATTCCGGTTTCCAACCCGTTGAAGATCTTTCGCCGTAATCGTGGTTACCGCCCCCGTGTAACTCTCTTTTGCTTTCGTGAAAATACCGGTAACAACCACCTCATCCATTTCCGTCACATCTTCTTTCAGGACAATCGTGATCGGTTTGTCATTTTTCACCTGAAATTCCTGAGTCTTGTAACCCACAAAGGAGAAAATTAAAATCACCGTATCCTGTTTTGGAAAATCAAATTTAAATTTTCCATCAATATCCGTCACGAATCCCAATTGTGTATTTTTTATCCGAATCGTTACTCCGGGCAAAGCCTCACCTTTCACGTCCTTAACTACTCCGGAAACAGACATCTTTTGAGGAGCTTTCTGTTTTGTTGTATCAACCACCACACCCCGTTGGATCACAATCGTATGATTATTCATCAATCGATAACTCAAATTTGTTCCTTGCAAGCATTTATCCAACACGACCTTAATATCCGTTTCCCGGAAATTCAGATTTAAACCTCCGATTTCGGCAATATGCCGATCCTCATAAAGAAACGTGTATTCCGTATTTTCTTCCAACAGACGGATCACACTCTCAAAAGAAGCGTCTTTCACAGACAACGTCACTTTTACTTCTTGGCTGTACACCGCAGCCGTCAGCTGCATCGCGGACACGCACATAAACAGGACGATAAACCTCATAATCAACCATGTTTTTAATAACCTTCTTTTCGGGAGAAGATGTACAATTCGCTTTTTTTTCATACATTTGTATTTTAAGTAAAACAATGCCAGTCACACTGGTACTAAAGGTGGAATAGTGCAAGTATTCCACCTTTTTCTTTTTATCTTTTGGTTACATAGATTTCATTATTCTTTATTCTAAACTTCACGCTCCCGGTAGCCTCCAGCATTTCTGCCAGCTTACTAAAATCATCATATCGCTCCACGTTACCGGAAAAACTAACCTGTTTACACCACTCGTCTTCAAAGGTTACTTTCAAATCATACCACCTTTCGACAATCTCCATTATATGTTCCAAACTTTGTTTTCGAAACACGAAATTACCATCTTTCCAAGCCGTGTAGAGAGCAACATCCACTTGTTCTTTTCTTATATCTCCTTGCGGATCAACAATCCCTTGTTCATTGGGTAATAATTCCATGCATTTACGATCATAAGTTGTCAACAACACCTTTCCTGTTACTAGCGTCGTAAATTGACATTTCTCATCCTTATAAGAACGAACATTAAATTCGGTCCCCAACACCCGAACTTCATTCCCATTCATAACCACGATAAAAGGCTTTGTCGTATCTCGCTGTACTTCGAAATAAGCCTCTCCTGACAGATACACCCGTCTCTCCTTTCCTACAAAACGTACCGGATATTTCAATTCGGTCTCCGAATTCATATAAACCAATGTCCCATCTTGCAATCTCACTTTAAATTCACCACCTCGGGGTACGCGCATAATATTATAAGCCAAATCACCTTCTTCTTTATTTCCAAAATAAGAGACGCCATTCCCCTCCTTCACGATATTTATCCCCTCTTCGCTGGCTAGAGAGTCTACGGATTCCGTACCCAAAATCACTTTATGCCCATCTGCCAACACCAATTCCGCCTTTGTTACTCCCGGAGCAATTGTCACCACTTCGGCTACCGGATGAATTTCCTCCTTATCTCTAGTCAGATAAAAGCCAATTCCAACAACGAATAAAGGCAATACAATTGTAGCTGCATACCTCATACACCGCTTCAAAATAGAATGTTTATACTCTTTCGTATTCCTATCTACCCGCTCCCAAGCCGCACGTTTATTTAATTGTCGAATGATTCTCTGCCGCTCGTCCCGATTTACCCGCCCCTGCACACGATGATATACTTCTCTATTTTCAGGACTTTCCTCCAACCACTTGTCTAACATAACTTTCTCTTCCGGAGAAATACATCCCTGCAAGTCCTTCACTATCAACTGAGAAACTTCTATACCTTTTTCTAAATTTTCCATCTTCCAAATTTTTGATTCGATCAAAAAAGGATCGTTTAATGACATTGAAAGATGAAAATGAAAGACAAATACTAACGAATTGATAATTAGAATAAACGATTTTTTAGAATTAAAAAAAACGAGCCCAGAAGGCTCCTATTTACAAACGCATTAAACGATCGTTTTATCCTAATACAATTCACAACAAGATCAGGGTGAAAACCTAATTCAAATTTTATTGATTATTTTATAACACATCAAGAGCATTTATTACAAAATCACCCTCTAAAAGCCAAATTTCCAACAAATTTAAACAATTCTTTTTACGATCATCACATTCTGAATTACCAATATCTAGTATTTTTATCCATTCTCGGTAAAGTTTAAACAAATTCGAAACTATCGGGATAACAAATGATGGTAAAGAATGAAATCCTAACAAGAACCTAAAGTAAACTGTAAGAAATTCTAGGGAAATAATCCCACTTATTCGAAGAACACTCGAAGCTCCCTCAGAGCTTCGCCATCCCACAATGTCTGAGCAACGATTAAGCTTCGAATGAACTCTGAATGAGTGAGATTATTTGGGTTGCATTACCTCTTTATCTCGGTTAAATTAGGGTATAACGTGTAAAATTCATTTTCATTTTTTCACCCAAAATCCGTTCTGAATTGTATTAAGTAGTAAATGTCATTGCATTTTATTAAACCATTGTTCCACTAAAAATCAAAGAATCATGAAAAAGAGATTTTTTATCCAAGCAGGTTTAACAACCATGTTGTTTTTCCTTTTTTTGAATTTATTCGGGAGTCCGTTCTCATCAGTTACTTCTCGAAGTCCTGAAATAGGGGAACTTGACCACGAGTGGGCTATAACACCTAAAGGCGTTATAGCAGTCCGAGGAACGTACACAGAAGTTGTAGTCGGAGTTACTTGGATCACACACTACTGTCCTCCTGGATATTTATTCGATTGCTCCATTAAAACTTGCGTTCCGGAAAACCAAGCTTGTGGATGTTATGAAGAAATATTCTAAACATTTACGAAGCCTACTAAATTATGGGGTGTGTCATCCCGACACATCTCCATATTACAATTATTAAATTAACACTCAACCCACATACCATGAACCTACATCAACTTTGGTTAATTACCCGGTATTCTTTCACGGAAATATGGCGAAATAAAACTTTCCGTGTTGCATTTATGGTCTTGATCCCTCTACTCATCGCATACCAGGTATCATTCCAAAGTGACATGTTCAACATTCCCGTCGAGTACACCCTTGTCCTATCCTCCTTCATCCCCACACAAAACGCTTACATGTTTAACCTACTCTTAGTATTCCCCCTCGCCACCATGGGATTCTGGGTACACAAGCAAAAAAAATACAACACGCTGGAAGCCCTGCTCGTTCACCCGCAAGGAAACGATACCTACTCGACAGGCTTTATACTCGGGATCATCATTGCCTTCATGATCATGGGAAGTATCTCGCTCGCCCTGGCCGGGTTAATCAATCTTTTCGCCTCCCCGACCTCTTTCCGGCCCCTTATCTATTTGTTCTACCTGGTAACACTAATCCTTCCCACCATTGTTTTTATTGTGGGCATCACCTCTTTCCTTGCCGCTCGTTGCTTTAAAAACGGAACCGTCACCACCTTTTTTATGCTAGTTTACCTCTCCGTGGATATCCTCTTCCTATCCACCCTTTACCACGGGCTATTCGATCCTCTCGGCATCCTCCTTCCCTACACGTTTTCCGACTTCACGGGGATAGCCGATTTACCCGGTTTCTTGCTCCATCGAACAACTTTCCTCTTGCTGGGAATCGGGTTCATCACGCTCGCCATTAGCGGGCTGCCCCGTATCCCCAACAAGATCAACGGCCGTCAACGGGCTGCCTGTTCCGGGATTCTCGCCCTCTTCGTGGGATTATTGGCAGGTTTTATCACGTACAACCATCACGAGCAAGTCGAGCGACGCCACGCACTCTATGAATCCGTGTACGAGAAACACGACTCTCCAAACAAGATCAACATCATCGCTCATGACATCCGGTTTACCTACCAACAGAAAGAAGCTCGCGTGGAAAGCCGGGTTTCACTATATAACCCGACTGGCATAACCCTATCGGAAATCATCCTTTACTTGAACCCCTCCCTAGAGGTTACAAGCATACAAGAAAACCTATCTCCCGTACCTTTCACGAGAGAGGCTCAAGCTATCGTGATCTCACGACCTGTTTCGCCCGGTGATTCTCTCGCTCTTGACATTCAATATCAAGGAACTATCGATGAAGGTATCTGCTACCTCTATATCCCGAAACAACAGAAAGAATTTGACATTGACAACCGCCACTACCTATCCTGCAGGTTCGGCCATCGATACGCCTTCCTCGAAAAAGATTACACCTTGCTCACGCCCGAATGCCTCTGGTACCCGATTACCTCCCCACCTGTAAACCCCGCTCATCCCTATAACACCCCGTGCGATTTCACCCGCTATACCTTAACCATCAATCACCCCACCCGGCTTACAGCTATTTCCCAAGGCTCCCGCCACGGGATAGCATCAGGTACCCGGTTTGAAAACGAACACCCTCAAAGGAACATATCGCTATGTATCGGGAAATATGAGAAACGGGAGATAACCGTGGACAGCGTGACCTACGAGCTGTACATGTCAAAAAATAACTTCGAGGTTCTCACCTCAATTGACCAACAATTAACCTCACTCTCCGACAAAATCAGGGATGTGAAAGAAACCATAGAATATGAAAAAAAATCTTCCTATCTATTTAACCGCTTGCGCCTCGTAGAAACCCCGGTTACCTTCACCTCTCACTATCACCCGGCAACAGGAGGAAGCGAGATGATACAACCCGAAATGGTATTGTGTCCGGAAAGAGGGATAGGTATACTAAACGGAAGAATCAGAGCCTTTGCCCAAAAACGGTTACGCTTTGAAATATCTAATTGGATCGAACCTTTCGAAAGAAGTCTATACTGGGAACTTAACAATGAACATATTCTAACGTCTTGGGAAGAAGGCCCACTCTCCCACCTAAAGTTAGGGACAACATGGCATTACGAATCAACTTACAACATATACAACTTCAATCCTCTATTTTTCAACTACATAAACTACATTTACTCTCACAAATACCCAACGATCAATAATCTTTTAAATCAAATCGTGAAAAGACCGTGGGAAAACAGAGATCCCAATGTAGCACCTCCAGACTCCCAGCAAAAAGCCTTGGACTATTTAAATGGGAAAAGTTATCAGGCGGCCCTCTCGGATAAGACACTTTCCTTTGAGATCATAAATCAAATTAACGAACTAAAAGCAAACGATTTACTCTCGCAAATCATTCTTAAAGGAACTTCTGCCACGGATTTTCATTTATTCGTACAAGATTTTATGAAAAACAACCGTTTCCGACAAGTTAATTTTCAAACTTTTGATCATGCCTTCTCTGAAAACTTCGGATGGCACCTGTCTGAAATTTTCCCGAAATATTTTGACCGTCAAGAACTACCCGCTTTTCAAGTAAAAAATTTTCGAATAAAACGAATTTTATCACCCACGGAAGAGGAAGAAGATCCCTGGACTCCTCACACGAAATTCAGAATAGAATTTGACGTTTTAAACCAAAGTGATGTGGATGGAGTCATTACCATGCATTTAGGAACTGCCATTTACAAAGCGGGACCTGATCGTCGGGTAGACAGGATGCTCTACACCCCTAGGACATTTTCAGTGAAAGCCCGAGAAGCCAAAAAAATTATATTTATATGCCCGCATCCAGTTGTTTCACATAGCATTTATACAGGTTTGTCAAAAAACCGTCCAAACATTTTCGATATTCATGATAAGACAATCACGCTAGAAAAAGGAATGGAATCCACCAGAGACTCCATCGCTGGGGAAGAATCCATCTCTCCTGCCATATTCTTTCCTCCCGCAAATGAAATCATCGTTGATAACGAGGATGACAATTTTCAAATCACAAATCCTCCTGCCCCTTGGTTAAAACGTTTCCTGGGACTAAATCATAATCACCACACACATTCCTCTACAGCTGTATCTCATTGGGAATATACACTTATGCCCGACTGTTTCGGAGAATATTGTTTGAGTTGTCTCAGAAAAAGAACAGGTAAAGGGGAAAGTTCACTGACTTGGACAACTCCCATTAACAAAAAAGGGAAATACAAGATATATGCTTACATCCCGAACATCTCTTATAGCCACGAACGTAGTAGACACATGATTACCCAAGAACCTATTCGGGACATACAATATTGCTACTCCATATCCTACAACAACAGAGAAAAAAAGATTAAAGTCCACGTTCCTGAAACTTCTAGGTGGGTAGTCATTGGAGAATTTTTCTTGCCTGAAGGAGAATGTTCTGTCAAGCTATATGACATCGGTTTACCCAGACAATGGGTTGTGGGGGATGCTATAAAATGGGTTTACCAAAAGCCATAAATTACTTACCGACCACTTGATTCAATAGTAGGAGTAACATCGTTACTTCTGCTATTTTTTGTTTTAACTTCTTATAAGCGATTTTTTTCTGCGTTTTCACCGTGTTCTCCGAAACTCCCAACAACCGGGCGATCTCCTCGTTATCTTTCCCCAGCATGGCAAGCCGGAAAATCTCTCTACATTTCGGGGGAAGCTCAAACTCCGTCTCTGCAAGAATTCGTTCCACCTCTTCCTCGATCACGTAATTTATAAAGCATACCTGCGATTCGATCTCTTGCAATCCCTTAGCAAGATATTCGTTCTTCACCCGTTCATGTTTCAAATAATTCAATGCATTATTCCGGCTTACCTGATAAAGAAAAGATTTCACATGTGCTTCCGATTCCATCTCATCCCGGCTATTCCATAAAGAGATAAACGCTTCCTGAACACAATCTTCACAAACCGACAAATCATCAACAAAACGATGTGTGAACAGACACAAACTATGATAAAACGTATCAAAAATATGTTGATACACCTTTCTATCGCCAACAGTTAATCCCTGAATTTTCATCGAAGTTTGTTCTTGCATATATTAACGCTTTACCTGTTTTCCCCGCTCATTAAGTTAAACAAAGATAGAATTTGAAAACGTAAAAACAAAATAGTTTATTTTATTATATTTGATACAAACTTAAAGTTAAAGGTATTCCGCTCATGTTATGAAACGGAATACCTTAACCAAGCAACATAACGTTACTATTCGATTATCCCTCCATATTTTTAGATAAATATTCTTTCAACGATTCATTTTCTATATTAGCCAGCAAAAGGTTCACAAGTTCCTGAAACTTATTTTTCTCTTTCATTTCCGAGTTCAAGTACTTTAAAACAGGAAATGCAATATTCATCGCTTCATCATCATGAAATAATTTAAATCCTTTTTTGCAACTTGCATACAATCCCTTCACATCTTTTTCCATATACGCCTCGGTTATTTTTATACAAGCCAACAACTCTTTCTTCTTTTCCAATTTGTAAGGTTCGATCTCTTTTTTCATATGAACCACATCCTCCACCTTGCTCTTTTTATCATATCCTTTCAATATATAACTCAACCGATTATAATAGATCGAATACAATTTATTGTCAATTTTCTTTTTACCCAAGGATTGTATGAATGCCTCCCGATGATCTATCAGATATTTAAAGTTATCCGATTTTTGGCTTGTCAAGGTTGGATTCTCAAAAATAAACCAGTAATTACTATCCACCTTTTCTGATTCCCCCAGCAAACCTAACAGGACACCACTAACTTCTTTCGCTTTATCTTCTTCATATATAGACAACAATGACTTCACGTATCTCGTTAGAAAATCCTTGTCCCGATTGCCCTCATCATACAATTTATCCAGATACCCCGTGGAATGCTCTTCTTCCATGCCTTCCCGTACTCGTTTCAAAAAAGCATCTGCCTCTCCGGAACCGAGCATTTTGTGATATACGCTACCATCCGGACGCAAAATCAAGAATGTCGGGAAAGCCCGTATTCCATAACGTTTTACTAGTTCTGGACCTTCGCCCTTCTCCATATCAATCTTCAAACATACAAAATTCGGATTAAAGTAGTCTCCCACAGTCTCTTGCGGAAACACGTTCGATGTCATGTATTTACATGGACCACACCAAGTTGTATAACAATCCACGAACACCATTCTTTTCCCCCTCTCGGCTTTCTTTAAGGCTTGTTCAAGGGTCAAATCCTCCCAATATACTCCAACCGAGGCTAATTTTTTAAACGAACTAAAATAAGATTTCAAATATCCCTTCAAGTCTTCAGCCTTTGCCGCTTCCACGAACTGATCTCCCAGTTCTGCCACTTGCTGCCATTGAGCCTTATTTCCTTGTTTCTTCACAAAATCCAAAGATGTCGCCAAGGTCCATAATTCTCCTTGTGGCAAATTATAAATCTCCTTTTTCAATAGAGTGATCATCTGATCAATATCCTCGTTACAACGGGCGTAAGCCAACGCCAATTTCGTTTGGAGATACGTTTTATCGGGTAAATCATATTCATCCAACTGTTGTTTCATCACATCCAACCGGGCAATATCTTCTTTTTTAGCAAAACCGGCAACATAACTATATAACATTCCAGAATACGCCGATGCGATCTTTTGATTTACTTTTGTTTCTCCCACGTTTTTTTCAAAAGCGGCTTTATTCTTTAACAAGAATGAGAAATTATCCGACGTTAAAGGAGAAAGAGAATTGTCCTCGTATATCACCCAATAAGGAGTAGAAACTTTCTCGTTAAATGTCAAACGTTTTACCAACTCATCGGCTACAACCTTCAACCGATCTGCATCATAAGCATCCTGCAATGTCATCACGAGATCAAGCATTCTTCTTTTCGACATTTTACCAGTCGTGTACTCTTTATCCAACACGGGTAAAGAATTTTTCTCTTGTAGTCCTCGACTAACCCGCCCAATAAATTCTTCGAGTTCTCCACCACCAACAATACGGTATCTCTCCGTTCCATCTGGTTCCAAAAGTAGAAATGTTGGGTATGCCCTAATTTTAAAACGTGTAGATAACTCTTTTCCTTCCCCTTTCTCCATGTCAAATTTCACGTTCACGAAATGAGTATTGAAAAAATCCCCGGCTTCCTTTTGGGGAAACACCTGTTCTGTCATCATTTTACACGGACCACACCAAGTCGTGTAACAATCTACAAACACCATTTTCCCTTGAGTTTTTGCTTGTTCCAAAGCCTCTTTTAACGAGATTGATTTAAAACCAACTCCCTGCGCAAATAATTGAACACAGGTAAACACGCCGATAAATAAACATACAATTTTTTTCATACGATACTTTTTAATCCAAAAAACACAGGGGCCGTCCTACATTAGTCAGAACAACCCCTGTTCACAAAAGAGCCTAATTCTTTATCCTAATCCCGTCAAGGCAAAAATACGGGGGAGTTCTCATTCTATCGGTCCCTTCTTCAACATCCGATGAAGCGACATGGAACACGACTTTTGAAACAACGCCTAAAGAACTCAAATCTACTTTATACCAGTCGTTTATTACCAAACTCCAATCCGGATGACTAGGATCACCCTTCCGGGTACACAAATAGAATTCCACTTGCCCGGTTTCCGTGCTCCCGTTATATCCCGTTACGATCAACTTATAGTAATCCTTATCCTCGTTCACCATCTTCTTGACTCCTCCCGGTACATTCGTGTACCACACACCTTTTTTATTGGCACTACCCGGAATATTCGGATTAGCCACGGGTTCTTCTTCCGTCCCGTATTGATCCCCGTACACTAAAGCCAGATACACGTATGTTGTATTCGCCACTAGAATATGTTCCACTACCGCCGGAGACTCCAACGTGAAATAAGTATCATCCCCTTCCACTCTCCCCACAGCATAAATTTCATTCGCATTCGGGAAACGGGTATAAACACTATAAATATTAGAATCCAACGCTTCTTGCGTGGCAGTCCACGTGAAAGAACGATTATTCCGGTTGGAATAAGCAAACCCCGCATACGTTCCGTCATTATTTTTCTTTGTATTAAAAGTTACGGAATTCTCATGCGCGGCCTTTGAGGTAAAACCTCCATCGGGGATCATGTGTGTAAACCGCTCCAATGACAGTTCGTTTAATGTCACGTCATTGGGTACAGGCGCAAGCACGTCTTTGTCATCAGAACATGCAGCCAATCCTACAATAAGGATAAATATAAAACACCATTTTCTCATAAATCTCTTTTTAATCGTTTATCGAACATCTGGATTAATTACCAAGTTCAGGATTCTGAACTGCTAACGGATTTTTAAGCCGTTCATTTTCCGGGATCGGCCAACAATATTGGTTCTCCGTGAAATTCACATCCGGCTTCAACGTGTATATCCAAGGTTTATTCTGGGCGGCACTGGCATCCGTGTCATTTATAAATCGCAATGCGGCAAAATACTCGCTTCCGTTTTCCAAGAACTGTTCTACCCAAATCTCCCGGAATATGGCTCTCAAAAGAGCCTGTTTGTTACTGGGAGATAGAGCCGGTAATACCGGGTTCGTACGACATGCCCGCATATCATTCAATGGTTTCAAGGCATCCTCTAAAGAATAGTCATCCAAACGGGCTTTCAACTCGGCCTCCATCAAATACAATTCAGCGTAACGGAAATAATAAGTAGCGTAAGGAGCATCTTTTGTATCATACCTTCCTCCATGATACAATTTCACGGGAGTAAAAACCTTCTTTGTATCCCAAGTCTCCGGAGCTCTGGCAGAATCCATCACCACCTCATAGCGAGGATCCTCTTTCAGCCATCCGGTAGCAATATCCGAATAAGTATTATTGTAACCTATATTATACGAATAATCGAACTCGTAAGTGGTCGTACTGGCAAAATCTCCCAAATATCTTGCCCACAAAACCTCCTTGGAATCCCACCCGGCTTCATACATGGCGGCTATATCCGACTCCATCTGCCAAGCGGAAGGCGCATCCCGTTTCACGGTTTCAACCAACGTCAAAGCATCTTTCAGATCTTGGGTATTCCCCCTCATCACTCCCCGGTAAAGCAATATTTTCGCTTTCATCACCTGTGCCATTTGACGAGATAAATAACGGGACGTCGTGAAATCTGGCATATTGGCAATAGCATCATCTAAATCCTCGAATATCTTCGTGTAGGACTCACCCACACTTATACGAGGGACCTGCAAATTACTCAAATTAGCCATCTTATCCCGGTACAGAATTCCATAAGCCGAATCATCCGCATCCCACCATCTTCCAAACAACCAGAATAAATTTGTATATGCCCACCCCCGCATACAACGTGCTTCCGCTATCATTTCCAATTTACGTTCCGGAGTCGGAAATTTATTTTCTGCCAGATTCGAAATAGCCTCTATTGCTGCATTGGCCGAGTTGACTAACGTGTAATAAGACTTCCATGTCCCACTCATATCATTGGACCCCTCTTTATAGGACATATTGAAATGAGTCGTGTAAGACGAGTAAAATCCACCCTGTGAAGACAACCGACACCAGGTAGCCCCTCCGAACTCTGAACCGGAAGCCACGATAGCGTACATCCCGTTAAGAATATTCTTCGCCCCACTATAATCCGTCACGGCATTATCCAATGTCAAATTATGCTTGGGAACCTGATCCAAAAAATCTTCGCATGAAGTAAAGAAAACAATTCCCAACAACATGATATAATAACTTAATTTCTTCATCATATCCTATTTTAAAGTTATTTTTATTCCCACATTATAGGTTCTGGCAGACGGGTAACTGCTATAATCAATACCCATATTATAAAAAGCACTGTAAGATGTACTGAAGTTTCCTTGCGGGTCCATACCCGGATATTTCGTCCAAGTAAACAGATTCGTGGCCTGGAATGTCAAATCTATCGCATCCACGATACTGGAACCGAACAATCGCTTCGGCAAACGATAACTGATATTCAAAGCGGATAACCTCAGGAACGAAGCATCATGTACATACCGATTCGTGATGATAGAATTGGATCCCCAACCATAATACATGGCTCTCGGGTAGCCCCTATCCACGCCCGGATTCATAGTCCATGATTTCAGTGTATTTTTTGACGTGTTATACACGTTCATATCTCCGGCACTACTCTTTTCTTCATCGTAAAAACGATCCGCCCCAACGGAATAAGTAAATGTCGCATTTACCATCAATCCCTTCCAATAAAGCGTTGTCCCGAATCCCCCGAAAAAGTCCGGATTAGCATTACCGATTTCCGTACGGTCACCATCTGCCGTAATCTGTCCGTCTCCGTCCAGATCCATGATATACAAGTCACCCGGACGCTCGTAATTATTTTCATCCCGATAATATTGTTGTTGTCCGGTTTCCGGATTAATCGTTTTCAGAGCAACCAATTCCTCGTTCGTACGGATCAAACGTCCCCCGTATTTGTACCCGTACAAAATTCCAGTCTTTCCTCCCACATCAATCTTGAAATACTGATAAGCACCCCCTCCGAAGTATTCATCCTCACTATTCAATTTCTCCAATGTCGTGATATTTCTTGCCACGTTAAAATCAAAATCCCAAGTCAAATCTTTTTGGGTATTCTTAATTATATCCACCTTGACATCAAACTCGAATCCTTTATTTTTTAAAGAACCGATATTCTGAGTCACTGATGAGAAAGAAGAAGAGTAAGGAACCGGATCACTATATAACAAATTATCTACTTTTTTCTGGTAATACCCGATAGATCCCCGGATACGATCATCCCAGAAACCGTAATCCAAACCGATTTCCTTTTGAACCTGCGATTCCCATTGTAAAATATCATTCCCCAGCGAAGAAGGCTTGATTCCCGGAGCTCCATTATAAGTTGCCGATCCCATCAACGTACGCCAGTCATAATTACCCAAATTTTGCGAACCGGTCTTTCCGATAGACGCTCTTAATTTCAAATAAGAAACAATATGGGAATAATCTTTCAAAAAGTTTTCCTCGGAGATAATCCAGGCTAAAGCTCCCGATGGGAAATATCCCCAACGTTTATCCGGTCCAAACTTGGAGGAACCATCCGCACGGAAAGTAAATGTCGCCAAATAACGGTTCTTGAATTTATACTCCAAACGGGCAAAAGTCGAAACCAACGTGTTGGAATTATAACTTGAAGCAATTGAATTTTTAGTCGCGGCACTTCCCAAATTTGTCAAGACCTCGTCATCCGGGAAATTCGATCCGGAGGCAGACAAACCGTCATACTCGTATTTTTCTATCGAGAAACCCAACAAACCTACCAGATTATGATCTCCCAATGTTTTAAGATAAGTCAACGTATTATCCCAAACGTATGTATAATTCTCATTCTTGGCAACCGAGGAAGAACTAGTTCCGTCATCATAATATTTCCGCTTATACGTCAATGTTTTATTAATACCGTATTTCAATGTCCCGTTTGTCCGCAAAGTCAGTCCGGGAATTATATCCCATTCCAAACCTAACGATCCCGTAAAATCTTTTCCCTTTCCTTCATCCGTATTTTTCAAGGTGAAAAGAGGATTCTCCACGTAATAACTGATCATGTTTATCGAACCATCTTCCAAGTAAGCCGGATAATCCGGACGCATATCCAGAATAGTACTGATCATATCATCCTTGTCATTCGTCACCCGGGAAGTCGCACGTAATCCGAGTTTAAAACGAATCACTTCCCGAATCGACGCATCAAAATTAAAGCTACCACCCAGCAATTTTGAACTACCACCTTTCACGATCCCCTTCTGATCTTTATAAAAGAAAGAGGCACTATAAGAAGATTCTTTCGATCCTCCGCGGATACCCAAACTATACTCTTGTGTTGCAGCGTTATGCGTCATCAAATCCCACCAATCCGTATCGCCGTCATAATAAGCATCTTTCAAGAAAAAATCATCCGTTAGCGTTTCCAAATCAAACTGACTATGATTGGTACTGGCATTAAATTTTGTCTCGTCAATATATTTACGGGTAAAATAATCCAAACTACCTCTAGTGAAGAAACTGGCACGAACGGCAGCTTTAGACAAAGCAATATACTCTTCGGCATTCAATACACCGAAATCATTCGCGTTCATCGTTTGAATCCCGTAACGGGCAGAGAACTCCAAGGTGGGTTTCATTCCTTTTTTACCCCGCTTTGTTGTCACGAGGACCACCCCATTAGCAGCTCTTGAACCGTATATAGCCGTGGCAGAAGCATCTTTAAGAATATCTATCGTCTCCACATCCGTCAAGTTCAGATTATACAACGTGTTGGAAATATTCCCGGATGTCCCGGCAGAATACTCAGGAACCCCGTCAATCACCCACAACGGTTGCGAATCACCCGACAAAGACGACGATCCCCGGATAATCACGGACACCGGAGAAGTCGGGGAGGCCGAACTAATCATCACGTTCACACCCGGGGCCCGTCCCTGTAACATCGACTGGATAGAAGCGCCCATCGGAGCCGTCTCGATCTCCTTTTTCCCCAAACGGGAAACAGCCCCTGTCATGTCTTTTGCCTTCGTGGTACCGTAACCGACGGCCACGACCTCATCCAGACGATTGATTTCTTCCTCCAAGATCACGTTAATAACGGTTTTATTTCCAACTACCACGTATTTCGTTTGCATCCCGATAAAAGAAAAACGCAGACGCACATTTTTCATCTCCGGGTAAGTCAACACGTAATTCCCGTCAATATCTGTCACCACTCCGATCGTGGTACTATCAATCAACACGGAAACCCCAGGCACAGGAAGTCCTCCTTTATCCGTCACCCGTCCTTTTACCTGTTTCTCTTTCTTCACGTCCTGTTGCACGGGTTGTTTTTCTCCTAACGGAACAATCACCACATTCATTCCCACAACGTTAAAAGTCAACCCCGATCCTTTCAGACATTCCTTCATCACATCCCGGATATCCGTGTCCTTGAAATTCAATGTCAGATCACGCACGGATTCCACCTGACTATTCTGGTAAACAAACCGATAATCCGTGGATCTCTCCAAAATATCCATCACTTTCTCAAGTGATACATTCTCTACCCGTAGGGATACCTTGGCATATTGCCCGAACACCGAAGCCGAAACCGGCACAACACTTAGAAGTAGAAAAAATGCTAGCAATCTCATTGTTAACAACATTTTTAACAGCCATCTTATCCGAAGATGGACACAACTACCTGTTTTTTTCATACATTTGTAAAGTTTTAAAGTATAACAATTCCGGTTCAACCGGATTCCGAGGACGAGGTAGTGCTAATACCTTGTCCTTTTCTATTTACATTTCACGAAAATATTTTTCCCTTTTACCTCAAAATCCGTATCTCCCGTCATTCGTAAAAGATAAAGAATCTCCTCAAAGCGCTCAAATCGTTTGATATTTCCCGTAAACTCGACTTCTTTCCGTGATACATCTTCATAAAAAACATTCACGTCATACCAACGGGCTAACGTGTTCAACACCTCCTCCAACCGCTGTTTACGAAATACAAAATTCCCATCTTTCCAAGCCGTGTATAAATTAACATCCACACTTTTCCTGATTAACTTCCCCTTACTCGTAAGAATTGCCTGTTCACCGGGAGAGAGTTCCAAACTCTCATCTTTCCCTGAAATAAACTTGACCTTTCCCGAAACAAGCGTGGTCATTTGTTTATCCTCATCCGGATAAAATCGAGCATTAAACTCTGTTCCGAGTACCTCTATCCGGTTCCCTCCCATCTCCACGCTAAAAGGCCTCTCATCTCGCTTTACCTTAAAATAAGCCTCTCCTTCAAGAAAAACCCTACGCTCTGACTCTTCAAACTTCACGGGATAACGAAATTTCGTCTCTGAATTAAAATACACTTCCGTTCCATCCTCCAACACGAGAGGAAATTCTCCTCCTCTTGGAACTCTCAACTCGTGATATGCGATTTCCCCATCCGAATTCTTACTCTCGTAACGAATTCCTTCATTCTCCTTCCTGATCGTCACTCCATCCTGATCCGATAATATCGAATTCCCCTCTTTCCCGTCAAGAGGCAGATGTTGTCCGTCTGCCAGAATTAACTCGGCCTTTATGCTACCCGGATTAATTCCGGCCTCTGAATGCAAAGGTATTTCCCGGGAAGATTTTTCCGGAAGTAAATATATCACGAAGAAAATACTGGAAATAACAAACACAACAGCAGCAGCATATCGGATACCACACGTGATCCACAACCTCTTTCCCCCGGTTGCCCTATCCACTCGTTGCCAGGCAGATTTCTTATGCAATTTCTTGATTATCCGATCTCGCTGCCTAGTATCTTTCTGATGGTGAATCTTTTCGAACAATTGTCTATTATCTTCCCTCTCGTCCAACCATTGCTCCAAAGTTAACCGTTCTTCCTCGGAAAGCTCTCCACGCAAATCCTTTACGATCAAATAAGGTATATGCAAATAATACGTTAAATCTCTCATTATTCCTTCGATTAATAAGAGAATAAAATGGAAGCTAATAAAAGAAATGGGAAATCGTTATTTAACTGACAACAAGAGATATGCTTAATTCAAGAAAAGATTATTTATCTTTAAATAAAAATATCATTAAAGGAACGTTTATTTACACTCTCAACTCGTTACCCTCGCTCTTAATTTACGGCTTTCTTCACAAATATCAAGAGCAAATCTACACTTATTACAATTCACCCTCTTGCCTGGGTGAAAGACAAAATTAAAAAATTATTCTCTTATTCGAACCCACTTCACTGCATCTGCAAAAACTCGCTGGCCTTCAACGCCTTTATCCGACAACTCTAACTTTGCTTCTCCCGCATTAAAACGGAAACTTCCTAAAGAAAGCCATCTCACATTTCTCCGGGGGTCCATCTTCTGTTGAATCTCTTCCACTCCTTCTGCATGATACAATGTATAATATTGATACACCCGGGGCAAAGAATGCACTCCCGTTATTAACGCAAATATAGAAGATGCAGCATAGTCACTCTGATTAGCCACGAACACCTCGTATAATCCGTTTTCGGGAAGATTTGCCCGCCAGACCGCCTTGGATTCCCCGGTCCCACAAATCTTGTAATAGGCGGTACATTCCGGTTCCCCATAAAAAACTTTATTATAAACAAGACGCCACGTTCCGGGAGCCGAGATTGGTTTTTCATATTTTTTCTTCTTTTGGTCTCTATGGAGAAATGCATAAATCTTGTTTCGAGAAGAAGCGTCCACTAACGAGAATCCCGGATCTTGATCATCTACCACGATTTCATCGTTTCCCGATTTTCTAAAATACATCGAATCAATTTCCCGTTCGCCACCCACACATTCCGTAACAATCTCATTTTCGACACTACAATTCACCAAAATATCCATTGGTCTGTTCCCGGATATATTCGTACAATAGCCTACATACAATGGCCTCTTATCACACGGCAACCATATTTCCAGCGCTTTTCCCGCAGGAAGATAATAATCCTTCAGCACCTCTTCTCTAGGCATATATCCTAATAATCCTCCAAAAGAAAATATCCCGTCCGTCTCTCCAGAATTCAACACTTTACAGGAAATCTGGAATCCGGAATACTCGTTAGTCTCTATTTTTCTCATCTTTGCATCCCTTACTTCAAAAACAGGTAACCCCTTTGCCGTGTATATTTCTCTGAGAAAAGGCTCAAAATCTACCCCTAAAGAATCCCGAAACATCGTCTCAAATTCATCAAGAGGAAGTTCTCGAAAACAACTAAAGGAAGCCACCTGCTCCAAAAATCGTTTGAATTTTTCCTCCGGTACTTGCATCGTGATCCTTTTACGCAGATAAGTACACTTTAACTTCACCATTTGTTCCAACAACTCAAACGATAAATCACAATCTCTTGCAGCATTTTCCAAGTTCCCTGATGAGAAATAATCCAATGCAGACATTTCTACATATTGATTAAAAATTTGATATGATATTCGATCTTCTAAACTTTCCCAAGGGGAATTAAAAAAAATACTAAAAAAAATATCCATCAAAGGATATTTTTCCGAACGAACATTCTGCACATAATAAGTTGATAACGGAAAAATGTAAAGAGGATTTTCCGTTTCTTCCATTTCACTGAAATCTTCTGATAATTGCATCTTCCCCGGCTTAAAACTGGTACGTCGAAAAGAGAGTAAAGGATTGTAAAAATTACCTCCCGCCCACCTCCACAATACATTTTTCAGATCCATTCCTGCCTTTATTGCTTTTTTAAAATTCGATGAAACCATCGTAACTGCATATTCCGGCAGTAAAAGCAATTCCGGCTGAACTCGGTCACTTCCACCTTTCTGCTTACGAAAATACGATGCGAAAGGTAGAGGCGTTTCTACCAATGTCAATCGTTTAAAAAAATATCCCGTTCCATTTTTATGTAAAGACGTCCCACTTGTCTTTAATATTTCAACAATATCAAAATCCGGCTCATCAAAATCTTCCGAGAAAAAATCATGTCCACGAAAATAATACAACGAATACAACACGGAATCTACCATAACAGACTTCTTTTCATAATCTCCAGCACAAAGCGTGATACCCGTCAAACGCTCTTCATTCGTGAATCGCAACGTATCCCCATGTCGTGTCTGGACTCCTTGTGAAATGACCGTTCGATCTGTTTCTCCCACCACGGACAACGTGTAACGGGTAAAGTTCTTCCGAGTATCCCAAGGCATTACAGGATTTACCGGCGAACACGTTACCGGATACCACAAACACTCCGGAATCAACAAGGTTTGTTTCTTTCCCAAAAAAGCATTTTGTTTTCCCAGCCGGAAAAATCCGATATTCCCGGAAGTCTGGTAATACTCCTCATCCGGAATATCCAAGTAACAGATACGACCGTCTATCTTTCCGGTATACTCCACACGTAATTTTACACTATCCTTCACATCAAGCGGCATATCCACGTTCAACACTTGATGATCTCGAACGAAGGGAATTTCCTGTCCCCTAACTATTACTCGTTTCACAGCCAAATCCGGATTTAAAAACAACAACAAACGGTTCATCTTTTCTCCCGTCGCATTTTTCAATATCAACTCACAATCTCCTGTAAAATAATCCCCCGATTGCCGAAAAACCAAAGACAACGATTCCAAATCTCCCGTCGGTTCTCCAATGTACCGCTCGAATGTTCGAACATATTCTTTCCGCACATCTATCTCACAAATATGCAGTAAAAAATATAAAACTCCCGTACAAGCCCAAAAAACGATACAAATAATCCCCACCATCCTCGTGTTTTTCACCGACTTGAAACAATTCGGTAAACGATTTGAAAAACCAATCGCCCAAAACAGCAAACCAGTTCCTCCCAACAACCACGCCAAGCGTTGCAAAAGATAACACCACAGATTCACGTGCCCTGTCACATCCGAAAACATATTGGGAAGGGCACGTGTCGTAATATCAAAAAAACCGTTGCCTATATCATACAAATACAACCCGACAACACCGAGGACAAATATTAAAACTAGAGATACCATCACCCGATTTTTCCCCCATACCAAAAGCGACATTGCCATTCCCACCGACAATACGAAACCGGGCAACACTAACGTTACAAAATAAAATATATATATCCAGAGAGAAAAAGGAGAATCACTCGCAAAAAGATTCACCAACATCGAGAATACCATAGAGACCAAACAGGTCAAGAGTACCACCTTTGCGATTCCCAACACCTGTCCAAAATTTCGCTCCATATTACTTATCGGATGAACCAACAAGGCTGCTTCCGTATCCCGTTTTTCCCGACTCAAGACCTCATGCACCGCAAAAATCACGAACAACACCTGTACCATGTTAAAACACAAGGCCTGAAAATAGGGAAAAGATGAAGGTAAAGCCATCCAATACCACTCGTTTCTTACAAAATTACCCTGAATAAACAGTTGTGATACATTAATCCCCACAACAATCAACACGAATAACTTGAATATCCACCCTCGGCGAAATTGTATCGCCTCGTACTTCGCCATTAATTTAATATAACTGACATCCATAATTACAATTTTTAATAACAACGTTACAAACTATCGAAACTTGTAACTGATAATAACAAAAGCATCTCTATCATTCTCTTGATATATCTTGATGATATCCGGATGTTTCCGACAAAATTCATCCCATGCCGAAGGTAACAAATGTTCTTTCAAACGATCAACCTTTCGGATAAAAGCCCGCGGACGATAATAAAAATAGATATAGTGATCATCAAAATTGTTCCAACTATCAAAATAAACTGACGGGAAATATTTAATCGGGAAAGACAAAGAGAACAAAATATCATCATCTATCGAAACATAATTGCAAGTCTTTCCATTTGACTTATCATGAACAAAATAATAATACCGTTCTTTAAAAAAATAACTGCCCATTACATATTTTCGATTTTCGTTTACCGTTATATGATGCACTCCTGCTTCTCGATTCGCTTTTTCTTCGTCTTTAAACCACAATTCAAAATCAAGAAGAACTGAATGTTGGCCCTTATCAACATAATAACTTGGTCTTATTTGATCCCCTTCCACGGAATAAATATAACTGTCATAAACATTATATAATCTGATAGCACTCCCATAACGATAAAAAGAGTCTTTACCTCTGTTTTTCAACCCTTTCAAAGGGAAAAATTGCCGAACAAGACGACCGTCAGTCGTCATAACTTTTAACCAATAACTTTCGGAATAATTTTTACCTTGTCGATAACGTCGACACCATAAATACAAATCATTCCCCACACGCCCTTTCAAAGCAAAATCCTCGTCCCAAATACCGGTTGTATTTTTTATTGCCCGGCGATAATTCAATTTCCCTTCCAGCGAGTAGTTTAAGTACTCCGGATTCGAAGAAGCATAAGCTCCAAGCGTCCCGTTTGACTCAAAAAATATATCATGAACGTAATGATACTTGTCACAATCATCATTACTTCCTATCTTTCGTTTAAAATTTCCAGATTTATCAAACTCTGCAATATAATTATTACCAAGGCTTATCTCAAACAAAGCAATAAATCGGTCATCCAGTTCTAAAATATTTTTCACCCACGTGTAAGAACACCCCTTTAACGACATTACCCGGTAACCGGTGAACAATTCCGACATCTTTAACGTCTGAGCCTCTTCCGGACAAAGACGAATCACAGGTACATCGGAAGATTTCACTTGTCCATACCCCCTTTCCAAGAGAAAGAAACAGACAAAACAAAAAAACAAAAGTCTAATATTCATCATATATCTATATTTAAAGCCGAATGGCACTCCAAAGGAAACTGCCATTCGGCTTGCTATTCACACTACCTACAAATCATCTTCATTAAATTCACATCTATCACCAAACCACCCCGGATCACATTTACAATATCCATAATAAGAATACTGAGTTTCGCTCAACTTAACAAAATCACCATGGCCACAATACGTTTCTTCGCCCACAGCCTTATCAAACCACCTCGGCTCATTAAATGACATCAAAACAAATGCTCCCGCAACTCCAAGAAGCACGACTAATTTTTCCACTTGCTTTTTCATAGTTTTAAAGTATAAAGTAAATCATCTGTACCAACCTCGCCTGGTACATGGCGATATCTATTTTAAATAATCATCCCGGATCAACTTCATATAATTATTCAACACGCTCAACGTGTAATCATTCAATATCAAATAAGCCTGTACCTGCCGTTGAGTTCCAACGTAAAAAATTGCGGTTTCTCGTCCTAATCTATTCCCTAAAGGCCCGGCTTCAAACACTCGATACGGGTAAGCTTTCAATATCTCAAATAAAACCGAATCACATTTCTCATCAACAACGACAACCAACCAGGACGAGTCCATATCCTTACACGTATTCAAAATATAACTTAATCGTCGATCCCGTAATTTATCTGTCATATCACCAGCGATGTAAAGCACCATGCAATCCTGCAAACCGTCATGAATACACTCCGACCTTTCATCCATTTGAATCCTAATGATTGAATCACCACTCCACCATTTCTTTTTATACGTCTCGAAAAGTAATCTTAATAGAAAATCCGTACTCCCGTGCATTCTCTCGATCTCCATTTCCCGGTAATGACATGTCTCCCGCCAGCGGTTTCTCGAAGCAGTCAAGTAATTTACATATATTCCTCCGGCAATAATAATCACCAGAAACACGATAAAACTTATATCCGGTTTCTTTTTCATAACCTTAATTATTAGTACAACGTAATTGTATCTCGTGGGGTGAATCCGGCAAATTAGAAAACACATACGCCTTTTTATAAACCCGTCCTTCCCCTGTCGACTTATATTTTACCCTTATCACTCCGGTTTTTCCAGGCAACAAAGGCGTTCGGTCCCACGAAAAAGACAAACAACCGCAACTTGTTTCTATGGCAGAAATAATTATCGGAGAATCAAACGAATTCCGGTAAACAATATCAAACCAAGTCTCTTTATCATCCGGCTCCCGAGTAAAATCATACTGATCAGCAAAAAGCCGTTTCTTTTCCCAATCGACCTCTCGTACCACCCCAAACTCCATCTCGGCGATATACTCACGATAAAGCAACTTATCCAAATCATCTAAATTTCTTAATGCCTTTTCCTTGTACTCAATGGCTTGTTTATCATCCCCAAGTAAGCCGCAATATCGCCATCCGAGATAAAGATTCATGAAATAAGGTTCCGTATCCAACGACATCTTCACCCGATACATCCCTTTCCGCAAGACTACCGTATCCATATCCATGTTCGGACAAGTCAATTGAAATGATGCCTGCAAAACATTCTCGAAAAAAGAATAGACATTCGAAGAATACGACGTGTAAAGAGATACATTCAACCGGGGTGGCACATTCTGACCCTGTTCCAACAATTGCAGCACGGACAATAATCCCTCGGCTCCGATAAATCCTGTATGCAAGTATTCTATTCGCATACTGGTATCTGCAATGATCATTGTCGGGGTGGATAGCGTACGTAAAACTTGAGGAATCAACGCATTCTTCTCGTCAGTAATTTCCAATTGCCACACGCGATAATCTCGATTCAATTTTTCTACTAACTCTTTATCCCCAGCCCAATCATCTTTTGTCGCTTTACACACGTTACAATCCCCCGAGGCTAACAAGATCAACACTCTCTTTCCGTCTACTCGCATGGAATCCCGAACCTCATGAAAATTTCCCTGACGAACCTGTACGGGAAATAAATCTCGACATGAGCCGCAAAACAAAATCATCAAAACGATACTCAAATAACCACCTCTCTTTTTCATTGCGCATATTATTTAGCATGAAAACTCCTGTTCATCCTAAAAATGAACAATAATCGCCTAACATCAAGCTCCTCTCCAGCCTGATTATCCCAAAAACTAATACTAAATTATCTCCCCCCGAGAACTACATTTATACTAATACAATCCACACCTACATTCGGGTGAAAAAAAGACAAAAAAAGCTGTCTCAAAACTATTTTGAGACAGCCTCACTGACTACATTCTATTTTAAATACTATTTCGAGAATATCTCTTCCAAGCACTGTTCCAACTCCTCTCCGTATAAATTGACTGCCACAATTACACCTTTCGGGTTAATCAAAAATACCCGGGGAACAGAAGAAACACCAAAAGTTTTAGCCACTTCACTCCTCTGGTCTAAAACGTGTTTCCACGGAGTCTGATCTTCTTTGATGGCTTGTTTCCATGCATCAGGATTTTGATCAATACTTACACCTAAAACTTCAAATCCATTCTGTTGGTACTTTTTATACAATTCAAGAACGTGCTTTCCTTCTCTTCGACAAGGAGCACACCAGGATGCCCAAAAATCCAACAATACCCACTTCCCTTTTAAAGAAGATAAAGCAAAAGATTTTCCCTCGACATCGGGTAAATTGATCTCCGGGACATTAACACCGACGGCAACCTTTCTCATTAAATCTCGACGTTGAGTTATAAGGCGAACGTCATTATTATTTTCCATTCCAGTATAACTTCTCACTAAAGAATCTAACTCTGCATATTGCATCTTTTGCATGAGTGAAGCACGATAAAAACAAGCTGCCGCATACTTATGGTCAGAATTACCTAAAAAGTCTGCTCGGAAAATTTTTCGAGCTTTCGTTGCATCGGTAAAAGCTTTTGTTGCCGCACGTACTTTCTCCCGATCTTTAGTTTGAAATGAATTCTGATAAGCTTGGGCACACTCCATCTCCACTTTTTCCAAACGACGCTCTTCTTCATTAAAATATCCCCACAATTCATTTGTCGGTGTACCTGTTACTTTCCCGTAATATACCGAATCTTTTTTCACGGCTATTTGAATCTTACCCGGTTCAAGGAATAATGTCAAACTCCCTCGTTGATCATCAAAAAATAATTGTACAGACTGGATTTCCGATATCTCTCCTTTAAACTCAAAACGCCCCTTTTGGATGTCCGAAGAGCCTAACTCCTTATACCCCTCCATCGTTTTCTGCTTCATCACAACCCGTCCAAAATCCATCCCTTCAATTTTTCCACCAATCTTGTATTGGCCTGTATGTTGCGCATAAGTCACGCAACATACAAGCATAAACACCACACAAACCAATATTTTCCTCATCCTATTTCTCTCTATAAGTTACATCAACGGGAGTTCCGAATCCACTGTGCATAGTAGACTCAACAAAATCATCACCGATCACCGTTGGCAAATCATACGTACGTACCACACCGTTCAACTCTCCGCCGGATTTCACCGATCCCACGATCAATTTTCTTTGTAATGCATTACATACCGGATCGTATGCAGAATTTATACCCCTAAACAAATTAAACTTCAACATTGTAATCGTTTCACTATCCAAATGAATAGGTTCTGCTTTATGCCCTTCCAAGTCGAAATAATACACCGTGTTCCCGACAGCATAAAATACCCACGGATTATTCGGATGTACGGCAAAACACGTAGCATTCTCAATTTCCGGGTAACCATCCAATTCAATGAATTTTTTCTGAGCACCCCCTGCCCCAAAAGAAGGCATCCCCATCACATATAAATAACGTGTATAAGGAGCTTCAGTATCCTGCAATATCGCATAAGTAGTTCCTCCGTCATACAATGAATTTTCCATCCAAACAAAATCCTTCCCTGTCTCCCAAGAAAATAAGGATTCTTTCACTGACATCAACTCACAATTTCGCATTCCCCCCGTTGCAAGTTTCACAAAACGTTTATTAGATGTATCATACAGTATGATATCATTGTACATAGCAGTCGATGATGTATTCACGCCAACCGCCGAAGCAACATTAAAATAATTTCCATTATCACCTGTTAAATAATTAATAGGAACTCCAAAAAGTACCTCTTGTCCAAAGGTTGTTCCCCCAAAAACATATTTATCCGCAACCAATAGTTCCCACCCCATTCCTGCCGTTCTATTCGTGGCAGAAAAATCAGCCGGATACTCCAACATTTCATAACGGATCTCATTTGCTTCATCCCATTGGTAAGTCGCAACATCAAGAGCAGCGGTTGCAGTCTCGGTAACAATATAAAATCTTAAATCCGTTCCCCATTGATTATAATACATTTGATATACCGAATTTATTTTCTTAGGCCCTTTCAACTCTGGAGCGTCCTGCAACATATCACGTACAACCATATCCTCTTTAGCGGACATCGAAATCAAATCCAAACGGGCATTTCCATTAACATCCGAAAGTACCAGCCAACCTTCATTTAATTGGGTAGTTACTCTCAATTTAAATGTCCCTTTCCAAGTTACCCGAGTAATCGTATCCTTCACCAAGCAATTCACGTTGTACTCGCCATCCGGAAGTTCCACAAAATAGCTCAAATTTTCCTCTTCTCCAATCAAATACGAGGTCGTTTGAGTCTCTCCGGCTTTCAATTCGGACACAGCTTCCCATTTAAAACTATACCGATCCGGCATACTGCCGTCGTCAGCCGTTGCTTCAATAACCGGAGTGGCCCGTAAGGTGTCCACATTCCGATATTTCACCTGCAACTCCTCTGGCAATCCTGTTATCTGCAATTCATTGATTTCATGATAATCATAATTCCCTTTATCATCAAAACAGGCACTTAAAACCACCGTGATGAATAGTGTTATTAGAAATAATATATTTTTCATCATTCTTCTCTTTTATGATTCTATTTATAATACTTATCACCCATTTTCATCAACGTCACGTTGTCATCTTCATAAATCGGGTTACCGTTCGCACTATATTCATCTAAAATCTGTACCATTTTAGCTCCAACATATTGTTGACGGGAAGCAAGCATATATTCCGGATCATTAAACATATCCCGTGTCATATTCATCTCCGTACACATGAAATCCAACTTCTTCACCGAAAATTCACCAAATTCAGGAATACTCCATTTCAACGGAGGAGTCATAATCTCGGAGAAATAGATTCTATAACGAATGGCGCTATACCCTTCATCATTTGAAGAGGTTACTTTGGTCGGATAACTTAACGCAAAATCGTTATTCTCTTCCAATTCCAAAATAATGTAACGTTCCTCTTTTTTCAAAATTTCCGGTCGCAACAGTTCCACAAGAATCGCACCGAACGTGTTCCCTGCCGGGATAGTGTATGAATCCGCCAAAGCTTTATAATCAACATCCACTGTAGCATTCGTTTCGGCCACTTTCACTTTCACCTGTCGGTCGTAATCTTTCACCTCACCACCGGTTCTCACCATGATGTAGAGAGAATCCACCTCCTTATTCACATCCACGTAAGCAAATGAGAAATAGGTAGAATCCAAACCCGCTGACGGATTGAAATAGATGAAATCACGCCCGGAATAAAGATCCAAATCTTTCTGGCAACTCCAAAGACTCACAATCAGAGCTGCAAATATGAATATATATTTTTTCATCGTACGGTTCATATTTAATTTCTATAATCGGTTTCGCTATCCGGCAATGGGAATTTATACTTGACTTCGTCCATAGTAATCATTCCGCTGTCGTCTCCGGCCGGGATAGAAGACACGTTCAGACGTTTATAGTAGAAGAACAATTGGCCTTCTCCGAAAAATTCTTTCATATATTCCTCTTTCAACACTTGCTGAATATCCACCATTTCGGTATCCTCAAAAGCAACAAGCCCTCTGTTTCTCCGCACCAGATTCAAACAAGTCCGAGCCTCCGTTTCATCGTCCGTGGTCTCTGCCACGATATAAAACATCTCGCTGATCCGAATCATCGGTACCAAATAGGAGAAAAACGGATCACTCTCCTCGGGAGCTTCATATTTATGGAAGCAACGGAATGAGTATTTACCGTTGTCCGGTCTAATCCAGAATGGAGTGAAACGACAATCACTCGTACTTTCCGTCAAGAAGATGTTCAACAAACTTGTATTCGTCGGAGCCAATATGCCGTTGTCCAATTCCGGTGTAAAATAATTCGTAAATATTTCACCACGTTTCTTATTCTCCAATCCGAATAATACTTCTGTCGAGAACACCCGATCCTTACTCTTGTTTCCACTCTCCATTAATGAATTGTAATCCGCAAAAGGATACCATTTAGACTGTATTTCTACCAATTTACGAGCCATGATCAAAGCGTCTTCATTACGCCCGGCATACAAATACACTCGAGCCATCAAAGCCTGTACGGCATAATAATTCAATCGATAAGTACGCAAACGCAGATCATTAACCCCATCGCTAGCCGCAGTATTTCTCGGGCCTTCCGTAATCACCGGGTCTTTAACCAATAATTGCTCCGCCTGTTTCAAATCCTCCAACACGTTATCGATTACTTCCGAAGCCGGGAGAATATTGGAACCTTGGTAAGCAAATTTCTTGTTGTAACAGATGGAAAGTCCCTTCGGATTCGTCTTGTAAACAGGCCCGAACAGACGTAATAAGTCAAAATGTAACATGGCTCTCAAAGCCAAAGCCTCACCGTAAATAATATTGTAATTGTCGCCCGTGAAAACCTCTTTACGCAAATCGGCATTCTCCAACAATTTATTACAATTCATGATCAGTGAGTACATCTTCTGCCACAACCCATCAATACTCTTCTTCACATCGTCATCACCGTAATTGTAGGCTACCCACTCCTTGTAAGAACCGATTGAGCCAAGATTATACCGTTGAGCCAGAATTTCCACCATTCTAAACATCAAATCTCCCCCGTATAATGTCCCTTGATTCAACTCCACGTATACCCCCGTTAAAGCTTGTTTAAACCCTTCTTCGGTTTCATACAACTGATCTTCCAATACCTTGTCTATTGGCTTCAGATCCAACCAACTATCGCAACTGCTCATAACAACCACAAGCAATGCGACACATACCGTTCTTATTGATTTTAACACTTTCATATCACATCATTTAAAAAGTTACAGAAAGGGACATTGACATCGTACGAGCAAACGGATAGTCAATACCACGTTCCTCTTTCACGCTGGAAATCCGGAAAATTTCATTCATATTCGCCTGCAAACGAACAGCCGACACACCAAGTTTGGCCAATTTCTTGGGATTAAAATCATATCCGGCAGAAATAGACTCTCCACTTAACACGTTTTCACGCTGAACGAAACGAGAAGAAATTTTCGTAGTCTCCGTTAATGAAATTCCCTTGAATTGAGCTCGATCCCCGGCCTTTTGCCAACGGTCATACAACGCCCGTTTATCCTGATTATATTTTAATGAACTTTCTGAAATATTCTCTACTTTCGTATACATCGCATTATTAAACACATCCGCACCTAACTTGTAACGGAAAAAGAATGAGAAAGAAAAACCTTTATAATACAAGGTACTTCCCAACACCCCTTCCAACTTAGGTTGACTATTACCCACGATCACTTCATCTTTCACATCATACTCGAAAGTATAGGTTCCATCTTTCTTTATAAACACTTCCCGTCCCGTGGATGGATCAATTCCCAAAGAACGAACAGCCCACAAAGAATTCGGATCACCACCATCATAATAACGTGTCAAACTGGTATTCTTATCCCGGTAAGATCCGTCTCCATTCACCTCACCTTCTTCACGATTTGACTCGTTCAATTTTTCCAAACTATTACCTATATTTTCATAACGGGCTTTTTGCCATCTGAAATTAACACTTAATGTCCAGTTAATCCGATCTGACGGACGATATATCGGTGAATATTTCAAGGTTCCGTTCACCCCTTTGGTAAGTTGGCTTCCCATATTTGTTCCCACCGAAGTAATACCTACGGAAGAAGGGACTGTGATATAAACCAACAAAGGATCCGTATCCTTAATAAAATAATCCATGTTCAAATTCAAACGATTACCTAACAAAGAAATATCCACACCGATATTTTTATCCAGTGTTTTTTGCCATTTCAAATTAGGATTACCAATCGCATCTACCAATACACTCGTTCCAAAAGAACTTTGCATCCATGTATTAAACGCATAACTTGTCTCGGATTGATAAGAACTAAAATTCTGATTACCGGGATTTCCGACAGAAGCTCTGATCTTTAACAAATTTATCCAACTTATCTCACGCAAAAATGCTTCATTATGCAAGTTCCAAGCCAAACCCACTGCCCACGTTTCCGTGTAGCGTTTGTTGCTACCAAAAGCAGAAGAACCATCCAGACGGAAATTCACATCTAACAAATAACGATTGTTATACGCGTATCCCCCGTTAAAATAAATACTATGGGAACGACTTTCATTTTCCGAGTAGGTAGGTTTACTTCCCTCTCTAAAGCCATTTGAGAAAGAAGGTTTCGTGAAACTTCCGTTCGGGAATCCTGAAACCGAATATCCTTCATTCGTGGAAGAACTGGAACGAAGATTTGTTCCGACCACCGCATTTACCTGATGAACTTCTTTCAATAAGGCTCCGTAAGTTAAAGTCAAATCGCCATCGTAATAAAATTCACTAACCGTTGTAGAAGTGTAACTACCCTTTTGATCCTGCACGTAATTGTCAAATCTCGAATGTTGCGGAGAGATAAATTGTTCCGTTTTCTTTACGCCCTTACCTATCCCTAAACGTCCTCTCAAATACAAGGACGGCATGATTCTCCATTCCAGATTCAAATTATTTCTAAAACTAAACTGATCTTCTTCATCCAGGTTGTTCAAACTGTAATTCCAAAGCGGATTACCCACGGAATAGGTCGTATTCGTACCCGGGATGTCAAAGTGATCAAGATAACGTTCGATCTTCCCATTCGCACCTGTTTTCCGGTAATAAGGATTGGCTCTCGAAAATTCGGAAAACGGTACAACCGGATTCTCCGCCTTGTTATAGTCTAACGAGAATTTATTGGCAAAAGAAATTTTCCCTTTCCGGTAACTCAAATCAAAGTTTCCGCCAATAATATTACGACTTGACATTTTCATCACACCGGAGATATTGTTATAGTTTATACCTAAACCATAGCGTACGGCCTCATCTCCCCCTTCCGCGTAGAGGTTATGTTTATGACTGAATCCCACTCTTAACGGTTCATGCAACCAATACGTATTTACCCCACGAGCGACATCCGCACGACGACTATTATACAGGCTGTCTAATACCGATTGTGTCATTCTCGATCCGGAACTTCCCGAGGAAGCGTCGTAATACCCGGCCAATCTTTCAAATTCCAATTTTTCAGCCGCATTCATCAGGTTATAATCGGAAAGATCGGGCATGGAAAGACTAAAATCACCGACATAAGAAATCTTAAACTTACCCTGTTCCGGTCTCTTGGTTTCAATTACGACCACTCCGTTAGCAGCCTTTGATCCATAAATAGCAGTAGAAGCTGCATCTTTCAAAATTGTAACAGACTCCACCCGCTCCATATTCAAGTCAGTTATGACTTGTAAGGTCGTCTCGAAACCATCCAAAATAAACAATGGCTGATTCGGATCGGTTCCAAATTGCTCTTTCAACCCAATCACACTCGTTTTACCACGAATTTCAATATCCGGCAACCTATTCGGGTCCGATCCGAATTGATTATTTTCCATGATAGAAAAAGAAGGATCCAACGTTTTCAAACTCTGAATCAAGTTCTGTGAACCAACCATTTTTAACTCTTCTTTCTTAAATGTTGTCGCAGAACCGGTAAAACTCTCTTTTTTTCTCTGGTAAATACCGGTGACTACAACCTCATCCATTTCTGTTACATCTTCTTTCAAGACGATCGCCAATGGTTTTGCATCCTCTCCGTTTACCTTTACTTCCTGTTGTTTATATCCAATAAACGAGAAAACAAGTACAAGATTATCCTGCTTTGGCAATTCAAAACTGAACTTACCATCAACATCAGTAACCGCACCAATCTGAGTGCCTTTCAGTAATATTGTTACACCCGGTAAGAATTCCCCTTTCTCATCTTTCACCGTCCCGGTTACCTTTATCTTCGTCACCTCCTTCTTTTCCGGCTCTTCCGGACGAACAATAATTAATGTCCCGTCAAATTCAAACATCATTCCCGTATTCATCAACACTTTACGCAAAACATTCTCCACCGTCTCATCAACCGCCCGCACGGAAACCGATCCTAATTTTGCAGCCTGCTCCGTATTAAACACAAACGACAAATTCGTCTGCTTCTGAATTTCATCAAACAACACCTTAATCGAAACTTCCTTTAAATCAAGATTTACCCGTTCTTGTTGAGCTGACGTTGATGCTGATAATCCCAACGTAAAACACAACAACAATGAAATACATAACTTCATCATCAATAAAATTTTTCGTTTTCTATGTCCACCCAAAGACAGACATAACCGTTTTTTTTTCATATATTTGCAATATTAAGATTATTATTTGCGACAGTCGTTTTCCTAGGACTCCTGTCGCTTATCGCTAACAACGGGGGATGCGCTAACATCCGCCGTTTTTTTATTCTGTAATTACAATTGTTCTATCTTTTATCGTAAAATGTACACCAACCATCTTACTAATCGCATTTAAAATAATTTCTACATCTTCATATTTCTCCATATGTCCGGTAAAATGATATCCTTTCACTTTTTCACTTCCATAAAACACATCCACGTCATACCAACGAGCCAAACGATTCAAAATATCTTCCAATCCCTCATTCTCAAACACGAAAAAACCTTCTTTCCAAGCTGTATAAGTCCCTGCATTTACATTTCGGATTCCTTTAAATTCCCCATTCACATCAAACTCGGCCAATTGTGAAGGCTCCATCATATATTCACGTTCCGAACTCTTTCCCCGAATCCCCACTTTACCAGATACTAACGTGGTCTGCGTTCCACCGATACCATAAGTATTCACGTTAAATTCCGTCCCGTAAACTTTTACCCGGACAGCATCTGTTACCACGTAAAATGGTCTATTCGTATCTCTCGTCACCTCAAAATAAGCCTCCCCCGACAAATGCACTTGCCGCTTTTTGCTATCAAATTGTACCGGATATTTCAACTCTGAAGCAGCATTCAAATATACTTTCGTTCCATCTGATAACACTACCGTATACTCACCTCCTCGTGGAGTCTTCAAGGTGTTATATTGTAACGTAGAAACAGCCTTTTTCGAATCCTGGTAAACAATTCCAGCTTGTCCGTTTTTCACCACGAGATCCTCCTGTACACAAATATCTCTTTCCAGAGAAGGTAATAAAGCGATTCTCTGCCCTTGGGCTGTTATCAACATGGCTTTATGTTCTCCCGGCATAATTCCCGGATTACCGACAGCCATTTGAGACGGGATCTCATCTTTTTCCAGTTGTAACCAATAAATCACGGACAATAAAGGAATCATGACAATCGCTGCATATTTCACAAGTTGCCCGATAGAATATTTCCGATGCTTAGAGCGAATATATTTCATATAATTTCCCAACTCATACTCCACTCTTTCCTTGGCAGGAATCGGCCCACTTGTCAAATTCCAAGCTTTTTTCAATTGATTAAAATAAACTTCGTTCTCCGGACTTGCTTTAAGCCATTGAGCCAAAGTCTGAATTTCGTCTGGAGTTGCCACCCCATCCAAAACTCTTAAAATCAATTCGTCTATATTAAATGCATTTGTCATACTTTATCAGTTATGTTCTTATAACGATCGAAGACAAATTTACCCCTAGAGAAATTTCAGAAATTTTGAAAAAGAATTATACATAACAACCATCCCAGCTCTTTTCTTAGACGCACAAAAGCCGTAGTCATTTGAGCTTCAACAGTTTTTATAGATATATTTAACTGTTCTGAAATTTGTTTGTTCGAAAGTCCTTCCATTTTACTTAACACGAATATTTCCCGACATCGCTCTGGCAATTTATCGATCGCATCTTGGATTACCCCTCTCAAATCTTCCTCCAACAATGCTTGTTCCGCCTCCGGAGTCTCTATTACTTTCGAAAAGTAAAAATCTAACAATTCCTGATTGATATAATTATCCCTCACTTTTTGATGCTTAATCGCATCCATACAGCTATTATACACGGATTTATAAAGATAGGGACGCACCTCAAGTTCTTCTTTCAATTCCTTACGCCGCTCGTACAACTTGCAAAAACATTCCTGCACCACATCATTCGCTAATTCGGTATCCTTCAAGATTCGCCCGGCATAATTTAATAATGGACCGTAATACAACCGAAACACGTAAGCAAAAGCCTCTTCCTTACCTCTCCTAAGTCCCGCAATCAAGTGTTTCCCGTTATCATCCATAGTTATACATTCTTATCAGATATCTATCCAATTTCCATCTGCACAAATATACAACAATATCCGCAAAAAAAGAGCTCGCTGAAAATAGACATAATCTATTTTCAACGAGCCTTTTTCAATTTTACTTTTAATACATTTAGATTCCTTCCAACTCCCGCAATATTTTTAGTGTCTTCGGATCAGACGGACGTAACATATTAGCATCTATGAAATTCCCTTCCCGGTCTATTAACAAAAAACGAGGAACCCCGTTGTTCCCAAGTTCCTCCATATATTTGTTATTACCTCGCATATGTAATTGAATTCCTCCCATTTGCCTTTCTCTCACAAATTTCTCCCACTCATCCTGACTTTTATCACAAGATATACTCACAAAATATATGTTTCGTCCTTGAAATTCTTCCTCTAATTTTTTTAATGACGGAATTTCCGCATTACACGGTCCACACCAAGTGGCCCACAAATCAACATACACGTATTTTCCTTTAAAATCCGACAAACTTACCTCTTTTCCATTGATATCCGGAAATGTAAACGAAACAGCTGGCTGCCCTTTTTCCAACTTTCTATTGGCACGACACAAATTGTCGTAAGCCTCCACCAAAATCGGTTGATGTACCCATTTCCTAAAAATCGAATCCATCTCACCTGTAGTACCTACACTCAAAGCTTTCATGTAAGCCATCACATTCTTATTCACAATATATTCTATCAACCGTTCATCTTTAAACGTTGATATCGTCCCATGCAACACCTCCAGTGATATATCATAAAATGAACCTTCCAACTTTTTCATTTTGGCTAACGCAAGCATCACACGATCCATAGACTCCCGATATTCCGGTATCTTCCATGAGGCAGAATCTTCAATTACGGCTTTTTGTAATTCAGCATAAGTATCCTCCGACAAATCTAATTTTCCATCTTTCACTTCTCCATAAACAACCGCCGAAGCTAAATGATTATTTTTAACATAACGCAACCGCTTTCTCTCCTGCTCTACAAATCTAGAATTCAAGACGTCTTTCCGTAAAGCCTCTTCCCGTTTACCCATCACTCGATCTAATTTTTCCCGAAATTCTCGATTCGTTATTCGATAATAATCTATGAAATAAATTCGCTCAACGTACCGTTTATTTAAATAATTATTCACATCTGCTCCTTTCCCCGCAAAATACCATTGATTTCCCTCGAACCTGGCAATCCAAGGTTTCCCCGCTTCCAACCAAATAACATATGGCATATCGCCGACCCACAAACGGGCATACTGTTCCCCTGACACAGGAATTGTAATTACACTTTTCCGTAAAGAATCCCCCAAGACAAACTCTAAAGTTGCCCGCTCATTTCTAAATTCCAAATCAACATTCCTTGTCTCGTCGACAGGAAACAATACCTCAAAAGTAGTCTTCTCATTGAGATCGCAAGCCGCTAGCATCAAGAAACACACAAATATTACCAACATATTTTTAACAATAGCCATACATCAAATTTTACACGAACAAACTCTTTCATAAACTATTTCCCTTTCAATACATTTTCTCGTAAAATCAGAATAACACCAAAATTCTCCCGTACCACAATAAAAACCTTTCTTCCCATAAGCAAGGGAAGAAAGGCATCAAACACGCACCAACTTCTATTTTGCTCCTAAATGAGGTATCCCTGTATCGGCAAAATTTTTTAAAGAATGCTTCAATTGTGACATCTCAACTTGATCAATTAATTGCTTTGTCAAAGCAACTAATTCCTTTTTCTGTTTGTTATTCCACTTGTACTGTAACATCGTAAGTGGACTAAAGTATAAATAAGCTATTTTTTGATCTGACAACTTAGGAAATATCCCTTTACATAACCTAAGCGTCTCGTCTGTATTTTCTGTTTTCACCGCTTTAATTAAAGCTATATACTCATATAAATAATCTTGCCCTATTAACTTATAGGAATCCAACATTTTCTCGGCAGCCTCCACATCAACTAACGTTGCAATTTTATTCCGGCCACGCAAGATGTCTTCTAATTGGACGGCAAACAAATCTGCAACAACGGAATCAACCTCTTTTCTCCCAACACCTTTTCGAAACTGCTCCATGTGCTTTAACAAATATACCATATTACCTGACCCGACAGGTGATAAATCTCGATTCGCATAAATAAACCAATAGGGTTCAGAACATTTTTCCACATCGTCCAAGGCAACCACTACATCTTGAGCTATCTTTTGAGCTTTCTCTAAATCACAAGATTTTACAAGAGCCTTTATATATTTCAGTAAAAAGTCCATATTCCTATTTCCCCGATCGTATTCCGCTGCCAACTTTCCAGCTGAATTGTCATCAAATACGATTTTTACCTTTTCTAAAAATTCTTCTCCAGTAGCCGTACCTCCAACTACCGCATGTAATAAACTCCCGTCTGTATCTAAAATTAAAAAAGTTGGATAAGCTGACACTCTATATTTTTGCTGGATCGCCCGTCCTTCCCCTTTCTCCATATCGAACTTTACACAAACAAATTTCCCATTCATGTATTCTCCAACTTCTTTCAATGGTAAAATTTTCTCTGCCATCATCTTACACGGCCCACACCAAGAAGTATAACAATCTATAAACACATACTTATTTTCCACTTTGGCCTGCTCTAATGCTTTTTCAAGCGTAAGCTCTTGAAAACTTGTCTGCGCAGACATGGATGTCATCACAAATATGCAACTTAACAATAATATTATTTTCTTCATCGTATTTCTTATTAACCTTTTAATAATTAGAATATGAATAACGTCCTTTTCTCAAAGTCAACTCTCCTAATTCAAAATCATCAGTTGGCACTAATTGAAAATTCAACGCAACACTTCCTTTAGTTTCCGCATCATACAGAATCACCACAGGTATATTCATATAAACAGAATCCGCAGGAATAATCATATGTCTTTGAATTTCCGGATCATCAAAAGCGACATAATTCACCCCTGGAACTGCAGTAATATAATTGCTATCCGCCTTATTAATGTATGGTTCAAAACGTACTATCCGATCTTTTTTGGCCGGCATCCCAACCGCTTGTAATCTAAACCAAGCCGTATCCCGCAAGCGATTTGAATTCACATAAGGATAATTCAACGGAGCAGTTTTTCGATCGTTAGTATCTTTATTTATCAAATTACTATAATAAAATTGGATATAATCACCTTCCTCATAAAACTCCGGTTTCTCATAATGACAAGAAGCTACTCCTAAACAAAACAGGAATACAATAATAAATAACCTTTTCATAACTTCTAATTTTTTATTCACCTAAATATTCTTTTTCTGGAATAGGCAATATATATTGCTCCTCGCTACACTCACTTATTCCAAAAATCATATTTCTTACATTTAACCGTTTATATGTAAAGAAATTCTGACCCTCTCCTATTAACTCTCGAATCCATTCTTTACACACTCGTTCCTGACGATCTGTTTTCGTTAAAGGCACATATTCAAGACCACGAGCTGTACAAAATTCTTTATAAACTTCATTCGCTTCCGTCAAAGGAGCTTTTTCCATAATCATCAAATACATTTCAGCCAAACGAATAATTGGAAAATTTTGCGCTGCTTTCGTCCCAGTATAAAAACATCTGTATTTTCTTAAAACATATCCATAAATCATTAATCCAGTTCTTTCATAAGTCCACAACTTTTTATAACGGAAATCAGACGTATTTCCATCAAATAAAGTCTGTACAAAAGTCGGATTAACATTTACAATCATCGCCCGTCCTGACTGCCAACCACCTTTACCATAATCATAAGTATCACATTTGGTGCCACAAATATGTTCACTATAACAAGTTCCATCCACCCACGAATTATCCGGAAAATCATCAACCTCATTTGTTAAACGAAACTTTTTAGAACCATCCGGGTTTGTCGCATCTTTCACGAGTCGAGCATATCTCAACGCTTCTTCAATATTCCCGTACCACAAATGAACCCTTGCCAGTAATCCTAACACGCCATAATAATTCATCCGGCTTTTCCGATAAGGCCACACACTACTAGTCGTTTCTGTATCTTCAAAAGACATTTTCAACACCACATCCGACTTTCCTAATAATTCCTCAGCCCGTTTCAAGTCCTCGAATAATAATGTCATATATTTTTCATATGTAACATACTCATACCTATTAGCAGAATTTACGGTAACATAAGGTAAATAAGTTCTGTTAACATCAACCTTTGAAGGAACGGGTCCCCACAAACGAATCAAATCAAAATGAGCCAATGCACGGAGAGCATGAGCTTCTCCCACCCCAATATTATAAACGTCATCTGAAATTTTTCCCTTATTCAATTCTACCCCCTGAATCAAATCATTCATGGTAACTATTATCTTATAGAATCCTTGGAAAGAACTATTTAAAGAACTTTCCACCAAATCAGAATCGTAATCATGATTACTTAAATCATACTCCCGATTACCTTCACTTACAGTCCATGAACATGCTAACGATTCAGCCATGCCTCCTCCTCCCATATAACCGGCCGGATTATATAATACTCCCCGCATATTTAGATATGTCCCATTTAGTGCTTGCTTTATCCCGTCATTTGTTGAATACAAGTCTTCTGCCAATATTGACGTCGCCGGTTGTACCGTCAACCAATCATTACAAGCACTACATCCTAACAATAATGCTATACTCAAACTATATATTTTTTTTCTCATCTCTTTAATTTTATGCATTAGAATGAACAAGAAATTGAAAAATTCGGGTTAATTGAAAATGGGTAATCTGTTCCCCTCTCCCGTTTGATTGTCGATAAATAAAATATATCACTTAAATAGGCACTCACCGACAAGGATTCCATTCCCAACTTTTGACACCATTTCCGAGGTATCAGATAAGAAACATTTATATTTGTACAACTAAATACGTTATCCTTATGTACGAACATACTATTGGGATACGTATATTGTCTCGCAGCATCTGATGTAACTTGATAAAGTTTATATCGTGACATATCCCCTGGTTTTTCCCAACCTTGAGACAATGCACGCTTATCCACATTATACAACAAACTCAAGTTTTCACCCTTAGTCAGTTCCGTAAAATTAACCTGATATCCTCCCCACTTCACACCAAACCCAACATTAAGCGAGAGTCCTTTATAAGAAAATGAAGTACTGATATTCCCATTAAGTTTAGGTTGACGGTCTCCCAACCAAACAAGATCCTCTGAACTTTGCCTGAAAGTTATATTATTATTTTTATCCAAAAACATTCGATAACCTGTTGACGGATCGACTCCAATGGAGCGTAACCCGTAAATGGCATCCATAGAATGTCCTTCAATATAACGATAATACTCACTTCCTCCACTCATGGTTTTTGAACTATATTTGACCTTCTCTTTAAAACCTTCTGATAATTGAACGATAGTGTTTACCTGGCGATTAAATCGCCCCGTAATACTCCAATTTATATTTTTCACGGTATTACGAATAGGATAAAGCGTAACATTAAACTCGTATCCTTCATTCCGTATCTTCCCGATATTCCCTTTAAAATTCTCAAATCCATGAGAAATCGGTAAGAATATATCTTGCACGGCGTTATCCGTCAACTTATTATAATAATTAAACTGGAATGCAATGCGATTACTAAAGAAACCCATATCAAAACCGACATTGTGCTGATACGTATTCTGCCATTGTAAATATGGATTAGCAAACCGTTCCATCTCAACCCCTACACCGGATAAATAAGTTTCGTTCACATTTTGCCTGTATACAGTCATAGCATCTGCCGGACTAAATCCCATATTTCCAAACACGCCATAAGAGTAACGTACTCTCAAGTCACTAATCCACCCCACGTTTTCCTTGATAAAACGCTCATTATATATATTCCATCCTCCCCCGAATGACCAAAAAGATCCCCAACGACTTTCCGACCCAAAAGATGAAGAGCCATCCGTACTATACGAAATATCTAAAAAATAACGCATATCATAATAATAATTCACGGAACCTCGTAAAGATATTCTACGCGTGGTAGTCTCTTCACCACTTGTACCCCAAGCATCCGGATACCCTAAAGACATTCCGATATTATCTATTTTATCCGTAAGAAATCCCGTGGCAGCCCATCTTACTTCATCCTCTAAATCCTCCTGCATCTCTCCATTCAGGTTTACGGTCAACATATGTTTTTCGCTGAAGGTGTTTGTATAATTCACGGTCAAAGCTGTTTGCCAAACATCCGCAGTCTTATCTGTTCGATCGTAACGCCCTTTCTGTTTCAATTCTTTATCTGCATACCATTTATGCGAAGGAGGTATAAAACTATCTTTACGAGAAATTTTTCTACTTAATCCCACAGAACCGACCACCTGAAAACCCGGCCAAATCGTGTAGCGAATCGAAGTATTACTTCGTAAAGAAGTATATTTAGAATCATTCCAACACCCAACCCTCCAATCATACAAGGGGTTATCTATAGGATTTTGATTTAACGGATGATAATAATAAGTTACAGGGTCACCATTTTCATCGTAAGGATTCCAATACCGATTCATTTGTACGTAATCTGAAAAACTACCATAAACACTATTTTTAGATGTATTCACTCCAAGAGAAAACGATTGCATCACCATCCATTTTTCCGTCATATAGTCCACCTCCAATGTTCCATTGACATTATTACGGTCAGATCCTTTCATAACTCCCACGGTTGAATCGTATGACAAATCAAAACGAAAACGCCAATCATCCGAACCACCCATAAAATTCAAACGATGTGTTTGCCCTATTCCCGTACGAACTGGTACCGACATCCAATCATAATTTTCCCCCCTGTCAACAGCATTTTTTAATTCTTGATAGGTATCTTCATACAAATCCCATACCCCATTCTTACGCTCAAATTCCAGTTTTTCTGCAGCTGTCGCTAAATTATAAGAACTCAAATCCGGACTCTCTATTTTTACTTGCCCATTATAAGAAATTCGCAATTTACCAGCTGCTGGACGAGTTGTCGTAATCACCACCACACCATTAGCACCCCTAGATCCATATAAAGATGTTGCACTTGCATCCTTCAAAATCGTGATATTTTCTACTTCATTCTCGTTCAAGTCCATCACGCGTTCTAAATCGACCTCAAAACCATCCATTATAAACAACGGGTAATTCAATGTAGCCCGATTAGCATTCTGCAAATCTTCCACACTTGATAAGGTTGAAGCCCCACGCAACTGAATTTCAGGTAAATGATTCGGATCAGAGCCAGCATCATTATTTTGAATAATTCGAAAACTAGGATCAATGTTTGACAATGTCTGCAAAAGATTACGAGAATATTTTGCTTTTATTTCTTCTTTTGAAACAGCAGTTACCGCTCCCGTGAAACTCTCTTTCGGTTTATTAAAAATACCTGTCACCACCACCTCGTCTACCGTCTGTAAGTCTTCCTCCAACACGATCGCAAGAGACTTGTTATCATTTTTCACCGGAACCTCTTGCCGTTTATACCCTACGAAAGAAAAAATCAACATCAAATTATCCCGTTTAGGCAAATCAATATCAAATTCCCCTTTTACATTAGTTACAAATCCTAAAGTTGTTCCTTTTACCCGAATAGTCACACCAGGAAGTAATTCTCCCTTCTTATCCTTCACAATTCCTTTCACCGTAAATTTAGAAAGCGTATCGACACTCGCAACCACAACATGCTGAATAACAATTGTATTATCAACTAATCTATAAGTGAGCCTAGTACCTTTTAAACACGCATCTAACACAACTTTAATATCAACATCTGTATATGCTAGATTCAAATTTCGAATACCAGCAACCTGATTATCACGAAATAAGAACGTGTAATCAGTCGTCCTTTCCAAAACTTTTACCACCTCTTCAAATGAAGCATTCTCCAAATGAAGGGAGACCCTTGCCTCTTGACTATACACGCCTGCCGATAGCTGCAACGTTGATACGAATAAAAGCAATACTAAAAATTTCATAATTAAGCACGTTTTCCACAACCTTTCTCGCCAAGAAAGATCATGCATCCATTTTTTTTTCATATATTTGTCAATATTTAATGAAACAATTCCGGTTTTCCGGAGTTCGAAAGACGGGATACGGCCAATATCCTGTCTTTTTCATTTCTCTCTTGTAAGCCTTTTTTATCGCCTTACATCATGATGACACTTCAAAAAGAAAAAGGAGGTATATAAAACTCTATTTTTCTCGAATAAAAATATTATTTTCTCTAACCACAAATTCCGTGTTACCCGTCATCTCAAGCATTTCCATCACTTTGGAAAAATCATCATACCGTTTCATTTTTCCCGTAAATGTCACCTCCTTTTGAGAAATGTTCTCCCAAAATACATTCACATCATACCAACGGGCAACTACTTTCATGATCTCTTCCAATCGTTGTTTTTTAAAAGCAAAAACACCCTCTTTCCAAGCCGTGTACAAATAGGTATCCACTTCTCTCGTTTCAATCTGCCCTAATTTGTCCAGTATAGCTTGTTTGCCCGGTTCTAACACAACGGATTCTTTCCCGGCAGAAAACCGAACAACTCCTTGCACCAAAGTCGTCAATACCTCATCCTCATCCGCATAAGCCCTCACATCAAAACTCGTCCCCAACACCCTTACCACCGAATTCTTCATCTCTACGATAAAAGGATGTTCCTTATTTTGTGTCACATCGAAATAAGCCTCCCCAGACAAATAAACCCGACGGTCTCTACCCACGAAGTTTACAGGATACCGAAGTTCTGACTCCGAATTCAAATACACAATGGTTCCATCGCTCAACGTAATTGAAAACTCTCCCCCACGAGGAACCCGTAATATATTGTAACGTTCTTCCACAACGGACGAATCCCCTTGATAACTCACTCCTTGATTCTGGACAACAATACTTACCCCTTGCTGAACAAACAACGAATCGGTTACCCTTGAACTCAAAATCCGGGTTGTTCCATCCGCCAATACCAATTCGGCTTTCACTTCTCCATGTCGGATGACACTTGCCACCTGTTCCGGTACATCACCCAGCTTCTGCCTTGCTCCATACCACAAAACTACCGCCAATAACGGAAGAACGACTCCTGCCGCAATACTTACAATTCGATGAATTCGCCGTACTCTGGCATTACGTTTCCGTTTCTGAACTACGTTCATATAACCATTCACGATATCAACATTTGCTACTTCCCGGCTTTTTTGAACCATGTACTCGGCATTCATCACGCTTTCATACAACCGCTCATTCTCTGAACTTTCCTCTCGCCATTGCCGCAAAACATGCGCCTCCTCTTCAGAAAGCGTACCCAAAAGAACCTTTGACAAAAGCGACGGAATCTCTTTATATGTTTTCATATTTCTCGTTTATATTAATTATGACACTTCAAAATCAAAAAGGAGGTATTACCATTCGAAATAAATTATCTTTCCCCTTTGCAAATTACCCCGATGTCAAGCCAGTATTAACCGATTACCATTCGAAATAAATTATCTTTCCCTCCAACCTCCCCTCCATATCCTCCCCTTTCCTCTATCCCTACTCCCCACCACAATAACAATTCTGACACAATACCAACATAACAAGTACACCCGATTATGTATATGCTATGTTCATGGCGTGTTCATGGTATGTTCGTAAGTATAGGCAAGGATAGAGAAGAGACGAGCAAAGGAATGCTCACCCTTAATTCATCCCACAAGAAAAAAAAGAGAGAACAGATTCCCCAATTTTTCTTTCAAAATTCTCCGGGCCACTTGTTTTTGCTTTTTCACAGTCTCCACGGCAATTCCCAATTCATCAGCGATCTCCTTGGCAGAATAACCTTGTATTGCTCGAGAAAACACATTTCTACTTCCAGGTGGTAAATCTTCTAAGGTTTGCATGACAATTCGGAAAGTTTCGTTTTTGATATATTCATTCACCTCGGTCTCCTCCAGTTCCTCGGTAAAAAACTTCGTGGCATCCTGACGAACCTTCTCCGCACGTAAATAATTAAAACTTCTAAAACGAACCATCTGGTACAGATAAGCGGACAAATTATCAATCCCACCCAACTTTTCCCGAGTTTCCCATATCTTCACGAATACATCTTGCACAATATCTTCAGCCGCTTCTTGATCTTCAAGATATTTCATTGCAAAAGAGACTAATACAGAATAATAGTCTATAAAAAGTGCTTGAAAAGCATTTTCATCACCTTCCATTAGACCATTTACATTTATAGAAGCCTCTTCTATCATAAAATGAACGTTTTATGACAGACAAAAACTCAAGAAAATATTGATTTTAAATCTTTATATGCAAAACATAAAACGTTGATTTACAAACAGCAATAAGTTTGATGAAAATTTATAAAACGAGAATCATTTAACGTTCATTTATTGCGCAAATATAAAGAATTTATTTTACAATCATAAATTACAAATTCTCAAATCGCCACCCTCTCATAATCATCTAAAAACAAACAAATTAACTGACAAATAATTTTATTTTTTTCATTCATTTTTTCCCAACTCAATATATACTCTTTGCAATTTTATTTCCCCCGTTATGCTATTTTGTCAGCTAAAACTGCTAAATTTGCAGATGAGTATTGAGGATTGGATTCTTTTTCACGTTCCATGCCAAATATCAAGGACAAAGAATTCATAAATTGCAAATCACATGGAGGACATCAGAACGATTAAACAACGTTTCGAAATTATCGGGAACGACATCAAGCTAAACCGGGCAATAGAAAAAGCCGTACAAGTGGCACCCACGGATTTTACCGTGCTTATCACAGGTGAGAGTGGTGTAGGAAAAGAAATTTTTCCTCGAATCATCCATAGTTTCAGTGCCCGTAAACATGCACAGTACATCGCCGTTAACTGCGGGGGAATTCCAGAAGGGACCATTGACTCCGAATTATTCGGTCATGAAAAAGGATCATTCACGGGAGCGCTTGCTGACCGGAAAGGTTACTTCGAGGTTAGTGACGGGGGAACGATTTTCCTAGATGAAGTAGGGGAATTACCGCTATCCACGCAGGCGAAATTGTTACGCGTACTTGAGGCCGGAGAGTTTATCCGGGTTGGCTCGTCGAAAGTACAAAAAACGAACGTGCGGGTAATTGCCGCCACAAACGTGGATCTGCCAGCGGCCGTCAAAAATGGGAAGTTTAGGGAAGACCTTTATTACCGGATCAACACGATTCCCATCTCGATTCCGGCATTACGAGACCGGAAAGAAGACATATCTCTCCTGTTTCGAAAATTCGCAGCAGACTTCGCCGAGAAATACCGTATGCCTCCTATCCGGCTTACCGAGGACGCCGTGCAAATACTCGAAAACTACCGGTGGCCGGGAAACGTGCGTGAATTGAAAAATATCACGGAACAAATCTCCATTCTCGAACAGGAAAGAACGGTGGATGCCCTAAGACTAAAAGAGTATCTTCCGGTACAAAACAATACGCTCCCGGCATTAACATCTAACCCGGAAAGCGATCATAGTTTCGCCACGGAACGAGAAATCCTGTACAAAATACTTTTTGACATGAAAAAAGACATGAACGATTTGAAACACCTCGTGTACGACATCATGCAAAAAGAACATACGATAAAGCCCGAACCGGAACCTTCAACCTCTATCGTTCTCCGGAACTTGTATGAAACCCCGCAATCGGAATTCCTAGGACAAGCCCCGCAAAAGACAATCACCGTAGAGAAGAATAATCATATCGAGGATACGGAAGCTGTCGTGGAAGAATCCCTCTCACTGGAAGAGAAAGAAAAAGAAATGATCGTGAAAGCCTTGGAAAAAAACCACGGCAAACGAAAACTGGCCGCACAGGACCTCGGAATATCAGAGAGGACACTATACCGGAAATTAAAAGAGTATGATATTGAAATTTGAAAACACGAAGAGACGAATTTCTGCAAATTAAAATTATCTTTGTCTGACACAAATAGAACTGCGCGCATATCAAGATAAAATACACATGATCAAGAAAATTATACCTATATTACTACTGGCTTTTGCCTTTAACGGGTGTAAACTACAAAGTATTAGTTACTCGTTTTCAGGCGTGTCGTTACAAAATGGAGAAAAAACATTTTCGGTAGATTATTTCTCAAATAAAACCGCTTTTGCCCCGAACCTAGGAGCGGATTTCACAGAAGCACTGAAAAGTTATTTACGCTCGCGAACAAACCTGACCGAATTGACAGATAATGACGGGGATATCCGTTTTGAGGGACAGATTACCGGATTCGCACAAACTCCGGTTGACATCACGGCCGATGAAATCGCTGCCAAGAACCGGTTGACAATCACGATCCGGGTGAAATACACGAACACAAAAGATGAATCAGGGAAATCGGATTTCGACACATCATTCTCGCATTATGAAGATTACGGGATTGACGAGAATTACGAGTCCATCGAACCTGACTTGATAAAGAAAATCACGGAAAAGATTATCGAAGATATTTATAACAAGGCCTTAACAAACTGGTAAACGTTGAAACCGGAAGAATTAATTGATATTATACGTTCGGGACGAAAAGAGGGAGAAGACATCCGGAACATGGAGTTTCTCATAGAACAATTCCCTTATTTCGCCACGGCCCGAACCGTGTACTTGAAAATGTTACACGATTCGGGCCACTCGGCCTACCCCGAGAAATTAAAGCATAATACGATTTACATTCCCAATCACAAACAATTTTATCGTTTCCTGAACAATTTATTATCGGATTGGAACGAGATCGGGAATCCGGTGTTCAAACCGGAACCTGTTGCGATCGAATTGCTAGAAGACGGGGAAGAGGAGAAGAAAGTCGTTCCCGCAACCACGTTCTACCAACTTGAAAACGAGTTCCCGGAGGAGGAATTCCTACCAATAGATGCCATCGCAAATGAATGGTTGTCACGTAAAAAACAAAAAGAGGAACGAAAAGACTCCCTTATTGATAAATTTATCCAAGAAGAACCCTCCATGCCCAAGATCACGGAGGAAAACCCGGACATACCAGTCGTTACGGAACCTGTCACGGGAGAGAAACCCGAATTTTTTTCCGAAACCCTGGCAAAAATATACGTCCGCCAGCAACTATATGACAAGGCCATTGCAACTTATCTAAAATTAAGTTTGAAATATCCGGAAAAAAGTGTTTACTTTGCGGTTCAGATTGAAAAAATAAAAGAGAAAATTAATAATAATAAGAACTAATTATGTACATAGCTATTTCTATTTTGATCTTTATTGTTTGCGCTCTACTTATATTGATCGTATTGGTGCAAAACTCAAAAGGCGGTGGTTTATCTTCTTCCTTTGCTTCTTCAAACCAAATCATGGGTGTAAGAAAGACAACCGATTTCTTGGAAAAAGCGACATGGACATTAGCTGGGGCGATGCTTGTTTTATGTATTGTATCCGCAATGGTACTCCCCAGAGGTGAACAAGCCGGGAAAAAATCTGCTATTCAAGAGCAAATTAATACTGCCGCTCCGGGAACACAGGCAATCCCCGATTTCGGAACGATGAACAATAACAACACGACCACGACAACGGGTGAAGAGAATAACACGACTTCACAAGAACAAGAATAACGATTCCTAGAATCGACACAAGAAAATGTCAGTATGTCAGTCATACTGACATTTTTTTGTTTGGCACGAATTATGCTCTTCTCCAAACGTAATTTTCAATTAAAAAGAAAGAATTAATTAATAATAAACTTTTAAATATTAAGAATTATGGCACTTAAGACAGTTCTTAACAAAATCATTGTAGAGCCGGTAGAGGCAGAAACTAAAACCGCATCAGGTATCATCATCCCTGATTCCGCAAAAGAAAAACCACAAAAAGGAATCGTAGTAGCAACCGGAAAAGGCAAACACGACGAGCCGATGGAAATCAAAGTGGGAGATGCCGTTCTATTCGGTAAATATTCAGGAACAGAAGTCAATATCGACGACAAAAAGTATCTGGTAATGAATCAATCAGACATTCTGGTGGTTCTTTAATCATTGAAAATTGAAAATGAATTTCAAGTTATCCAATTTTCAATCTAAAATTTAAAATCTAAAATTAGAAACGGTTATGGCAAAAGAGATAAAATTTAATGTTGAAGCCCGCGATTCATTGAAAAAGGGTGTTGACGAATTGGCTAATGCAGTGAAAGTAACGCTTGGCCCCAAAGGACGTAACGTGGTAATCGAGAAAAAATTCGGTGCCCCGCACATTACTAAAGATGGTGTTTCCGTGGCAAAAGAGATCGAACTCTCTGACCCGTATGCAAACATCGGGGCACAAATGGTAAAAGAAGTGGCATCCAAGACCGGTGATGACGCAGGAGACGGAACCACAACCGCAACCATTTTAGCTCAATCCATTATTAGCGTGGGATTGAAAAACGTAACTGCCGGTGCAAACCCGATGGATCTGAAAAGAGGTATCGACAAAGCTGTTGCTGAAGTTGTAAAAAGCTTGGAAGCTCAAAAAGAAGCAGTTGGGGAAAATTACGATAAAATTCGTCAAGTTGCCCGTATCTCTGCCAACGGTGATGACAACATCGGTTCATTAATTGCCGAAGCCATGGAAAAAGTTACCAAGGAAGGCGTTATCACGGTAGAAGAGGCTAAAGGTACCGAAACAGAAGTGAAAGTGGTTGAAGGTATGCAATTTGACCGCGGTTATATTTCTCCCTATTTCGTAACTGACACGGAGAAAATGAACGCAGAATTCGAGAAACCTTACATCCTGCTTTATGACAAGAAAGTTTCCACGATGAAAGAACTTCTTCCGTTGCTGGAACCGGTTGCTCAAGCCGGACGTGCTTTGGTAATCATTGCGGAAGATGTTGAAAGCGAAGCTTTAGCTACCTTGGTTGTAAACCGTTTGAGAGGTTCTTTGAAGATTGCCGCTGTAAAAGCTCCCGGATTCGGAGACCGTAGAAAAGAAATGTTGGAAGACATTGCCATATTGACAGGTGGTGTTGTTATCTCTGAAGAAAAAGGTTTGAAACTGGAGACTGCCACGATCGATATGTTAGGATGTGCAGACAAGGTAACTATCGACAAAGAGAACACCACGATCGTTAACGGCTGCGGTTCAAAAGAAGCTATTGCAGAACGCGTAAATCAAATCAAGAAATTGATCGAGCACTCTACTTCTGATTACGACAAAGAAAAATTACAGGAAAGACTGGCTAAATTAGCCGGAGGAGTTGCCGTACTTTACGTGGGTGCCGCTTCTGAAATTGAAATGAAAGAGAAGAAAGACCGCATCGACGATGCTTTAAGCGCAACCCGTGCAGCCATCGAAGAAGGAATCGTTCCCGGAGGTGGTGTAGCCTACATCCGTGCTATCGAAAGCCTTGAAAAATTGAAAGGCGAAAATGAGGACGAAACCACCGGTATCGAAATCATTAAACGTGCTATCGAAGAACCGCTTCGTCAGATTGCCGCTAACGCCGGAGTAGAAGGAGCTGTGGTTGTAAACAAAGTAAAAGAAGGTAAGAAAGATTTCGGTTATAACGCTCGTACAGGTGTTTACGAAAACTTGATGAAGACCGGAGTTATAGATCCGAAGAAAGTAACAAGAGTTGCCTTGGAGAACGCCGCTTCTATCGCCGGAATGTTCTTGACCACCGAATGCGTGTTAGTAGAGGAAAAACAAGAAAATCCTGCTCCTGCCATGCCGCCGATGGGAGGAGGAATGCCGGGAATGATGTAATCATCGAGGAATTTAGATAAAAAAAAGCCCCGAAAAGGGGCTTTTTTTTATTTACTTTATATACCTTTACGACCGCAAATTCAATTTATTACAATAACACGATTTTATGAATTACACGATTCTCGATTTCTTGCAGTTGATCGGATCATTGGGTGTGTTCCTCTTCGGTATGAAGATGATGAGTGAAGCCCTGCAAAAGGTGGCGGGTAATAAAATGAGGACCATCCTCGCCGCAATGACATCCAATCGCGTGAAAGGTGTGATTACAGGTTTGTTAATCACCACCATCATCCAAAGTTCTTCAGCCACCACAGTGATGGTTGTCAGTTTTGTTAATGCCGGCTTACTTGACCTTATCGGTTCTATCGGGGTCATCATGGGAGCCAACGTGGGAACCACGTTCACGGCATGGCTCATCTCCATCCTGGGATTCAAGATCAGCATGGTAAGTCTTTCCCTCCCCTTGATCGGATTAAGTCTCCCCTTGCTTTTCTCGGCAAAACGGATGCGCAAGAGCTGGGGGGAATTGATTATCGGATTCGGACTTTTATTTATCGGTCTGAATTTCCTGCAGGAAAACATGCCGAACATTCAAGAAAATCCTGAAATTCTGAATTTTCTACATAATTACACGGATTTAGGCTACGGTTCCTACATCCTATTCATGCTTATCGGGACAGCGCTGACCATACTGATACAATCATCATCTGCCACGATGGCCCTGACGCTGGTCATGTGTGCTAACGGCTGGATCGGGTTCGACATCGCAGCTTCCATGGTCTTGGGAGAAAACATCGGAACCACGATCACGGCGAACCTCGCCGCCATGGTTGCCAACACAACTGCCAAAAGAGCCGCTTTCGCTCATTTCCTATTCAACCTCTTCGGGGTTGCATGGGTTTTAGCCATATTCCCGTTCTTTTTAGGCTGGGTGGCACAATTGAGTATTTACTTGGGAATTGGAGATCCGTTTACAAGCGTAGGTTCGGTTCCGGTAGCGCTATCGCTGTTCCACACTTGCTTTAACGTGGCCAATGTGCTTATTTTGATCTGGTTTACCAAGATCATTGCAAACCTCGTTACCCATATTATCAAATCTAAAGAATCGGCAGACGATGCCTTCACGTTGAAACATATTAAAATCGGGTTATTATCTACCCCGGACGCATCCTTGTTCCAAGCAAAACAAGAGATTTCTCACTATGCGAAGAATACGTTAGATATGTATCGCCAAGTAGTGGAATGTCTGCATACTCCCACGAAAGAATTCGAAAAGAAATTCAATAAAATCGACAAACTGGAAGACGAGAGTGACGTGGTGGAAGTAGAAATTGCAGACTACCTGACGAAAGTATCGGAATCCAAATTATCCACGGAAAACTCGCAACGGGTCAGAGCTATGTTCAAGATCGTATCGGAAATCGAAAGTATCGCAGACTCGTCATTGAACGTTGCCAAAGCTGTTGGACGTCGGAATGAACAAAACGTGGAATTCCCCGAATTTATCGACGAGAAGTTACAACACATGATGGCTATCGTGGACGAGGCTCTCGTAGTTATGTGTGCAAACCTCACGATTGAATACAAGGAAGTGAAGGCAAAGAAAGCTTACGAAGTAGAGCAAACAATCAATGATTACCGGACGATCCTGCAACAGGAACACTTGACTGCAATCGAGGAAAAGAAATATGATTATGCCACGGGTATTATATACAGTGACATTTTCTTCGAATGCGAGAAGATCGGGGATTATGCGATTAACGTGACCGAGGCAATCAAGGAAATCGGGACAGACAATTAATGAATTGAAAATTGAAAATGAAACATTCAGCTTTCAACTTTTAGTCTTTAGCTTTTAGTTTTTAACTTATACATATAACATGGCACAAGAAGATATTTTTAAAAAGCTGGTAGCACACTGTAAAGAATACGGGTACGTGTTCCAGTCATCAGAGATATATGACGGGCTGGCAGCAGTGTACGATTACGGACAATACGGGGTTGAACTGAAAAATAATATCAAAAAATACTGGTGGGACTCTATGGTGCTGCTACACGAGAATGTGGTAGGATTGGATTCCGCCATTTTCATGCACCCAACTATCTGGAAAGCCTCCGGACACGTGGATGCTTTCAACGACCCGTTGATTGATAATAAAGATTCAAAAAAGAGATACCGGGCAGACGTACTGATCGAGGATCATATTGCCAAATATGACGACAAAATCGAAAAAGATGTTGCCAAGGCAAAAAAGAGATTCGGGGAAAAGTTTGATGAAGCATTATATCGCCAGACAAACCCGCAAGTACTGGAAAATATTCGGAAAAAGGAAGAACTTACTGCCAGAATGGCAAAGGCTTTGAATGATAACGACTTGGTTGAACTTCGCCAGATTATCGTTGACAACAAGATTGTTTGCCCGATTTCCGGAACCAGCAACTGGACGGAAGTACGCCAATTTAACTTGATGTTCTCCACGGAAATGGGGTCCACGGCCGAAGGTGCCAGTAAGATATACCTGCGTCCCGAAACGGCACAAGGTATTTTCGTGAACTTCCTAAACGTCCAAAAGTCCGGACGTATGAAAATTCCTTTCGGGATCGCCCAGATCGGTAAAGCTTTCCGTAACGAGATCGTGGCACGTCAATTCATCTTCCGTATGCGTGAATTCGAGCAAATGGAAATGCAATTTTTCGTACGCCCCGGTAGTGAACTCGACTGGTTCAAGAAATGGAAAGAGACTCGTATGAGCTGGCATCAAGCGCTGGGATTCGGACCGGAGAAATACCGATTCCACGATCATGAGAAACTGGCGCATTACGCAAATGCAGCCACAGACATAGAATTCCGTTTCCCATTCGGCTTTAAAGAGGTGGAAGGAATCCATTCCCGCACGGACTTTGACCTGAAACGTCACCAAGAGTTCTCCGGGAAGAAAATACAATACTTCGATCCCGAGTTAAACGAATCATACGTACCTTACGTGATCGAAACATCAATCGGTGTGGATCGGATGTTCCTACAAATTCTTTCTGCTGCCTACACGGAAGAAGAAATCGAAAAAGAAGACGGATCGAAAGATTCACGGGTTGTATTAAAATTACCCCCAGCCTTGGCTCCGATCAAGTTAGCCGTGATGCCACTTGTGAAGAAAGACGGGCTACCCGAGAAAGCAGAGGAGATCATGAAATTGTTGAGACTAGACTTCAGATGCCAGTACGATGAGAAAGACTCTATCGGTAAACGCTATCGCCGCCAAGATGCCATCGGTACCCCATTCTGTATTACTATTGACCACCAAACTCTGGAAGATAACGCAGTCACCATCCGTTACAGGGACACCATGGAACAAGAACGCGTGGCCATAGACCAATTACATGATATCCTGAGAAAAAAGACAGATCTTCGGGAAATTCTAAAAGAAGTCAAAATATAATGATGGAGCGATTTCCGATTCTGCGATTTATGATCCTTTTAAATCACAGAATCGGGAATCACTTCATCTAAAAATCATAAAATCCACTATCTCCTTAACTTTTACTTTTCCTTCCCCGTATATAGTGTTACTAAATTAACCAATTAATTTGTAACGCTATGAAAAAATTGACATTGCTATTGTTGATAGCCATTTCTTGTGGATTCTACACGGGGGTACGAGCACAAGTCAACGTGACTTCCGTCTCGGAAAAAAATGACGCGGACAACTTCTACAAAATGATGAAAGAGGCTTTCCCGCTATCATTCAATGACCCAGCATCTCCAAGATTCGTGTTTTTCAACAAGAATAAAAACTTCGTTTTCGGTGTGGGGGGATTCGTGCAAGTACAGGGGATTTACGATTTTAACGGAGTTCCCAATGACAATTATTTTACCACAAACACCATTGTTCTTAAAGGAGAACAATCCGGGGGTAGATATGGTATTTCTGTCGGGCAGTCCCGCCTATTCTTCAAATTAGTCGGGGACACGGATGTCGGTAGACTGGTCACCTACATGGAAATGGAATTCGAGGGTAACCAGAGCACCCCAATTCTAAGACAAGCCTTTATCAAATTTAAAGGCTTCACGATCGGTAAGACATGGAGTACATTCTGTGATATTGCCGCAGGCCCGGCCACGGTGGACGAGGAAGGTCCTTCCAGCGAGGTGGCATTACGCCAGCCGCAGATTCGTTACACGTATGATTTTACTGACAAGCTGGAAGCATCCTTGGCATTGGAGTACGTGGAGCCATCCTACACGGAAGGAGAATTTACCAAGTACATCAACCAACGAATTCCGGACATCCCGGTCAACGTGAAGTACAGTTTCAAAAACGGGAGTCACCTGCAAGCGGGAGCCGTGTTGAGAAATATGTATTATAAAGATGAAATTGAGGATAAAGACCGGATCGTTACCGGTTGGGGAGCCTCGTTGAGCGGTATCTGGCAATTTGCCCAAAATACATCCCTCTGTTTCCAAGGAGTATACGGGAAAGGAATCTCCAATTACATACAGGACATTTCCGGTACGGGGCTTGACCTCGTTCCCAATGCCACGGCAGAAGGGAAATTGAAAGCTTTTGGCGCATGGGGTGGCTACATCGGATTCTCTCACAACTGGAGCAAGGTACTGACATCAAACATCATGTACAGCTACGCCCGGGTCCTTGATCGCTACGGGATGCCCACGACATCATACAAATACGCACAATACGCCGCCGCCAACCTGTTCTGGGATTTCAGTGAATACGGTTCTTGCGCCATAGAGTACGTGTTCGGTCGCCGGAATGACTTCAACAAAGATTACGGTAACGCCAGCCGTATCAACACGATGATACAATACCGGTTCTAAAATCAGCACCAAGAAGTACGAATATATTTTAATCGGGAAAGGGATTATTCCAAAATAATGGATAATCCCTTTTCTATATTGTCAGATTTGTCGTCCTCAATCCCATTTACTCGTGTTTCTTCACTTCAACTTTACGAGCCTTCTCCGTGTAAATATCCTTTTGATCCACCGACATATCCTTACCCTCTCCAAACGTACTCATCCGGTCGGCTGAAATGCCTTTGCCTATCAAGTAGGTTTTCAACGCCTCTGCCCGTTTCAAGGATAACGGTAGGTTCACCCGATCGGTACCCGTGTGATCCGTGTAACCCCGAATGTCAACCTTCACGCCCGGGAACTCCTTTAACGTCTCCACGATACGAGACAGTTCTCCGGCATAACGCGCCGTGTCAATGACCGCCAAATTACGCTTGAAATGGATTGTCGGTAATTCCGGGAATGTTTTCTCCACTGCCTCCACCTTCACCACGTTCTCTATTGTCTTCTCCTCTTGCTTGACAACCGGTTTTTGCTCCTCCTTCACCACCGGACGAGTCTCCTCTTTCACGGGAACTATTACCGGGGCAGCGGAACGAGCAGCCGCGTACATCAGGTTCTCTTTCTTCTTGTTGTTACCGATCTTCCACACCA
>OKWJ01000090.1_pt1 | contig 135743 bp, 115 predicted proteins | sample 1607121 | NCBI WGS metagenome assembly OKWJ01 (sample SAMN04414080, study PRJEB24778) | human gut metagenome | material: faecal | host: Homo sapiens | reverse complement strand
ATATACCCGATATCTAGTCAACTGGTGTGCCAAAAAACAGCATTAAACGCTCAATTTCTTAATAAAAGTACATAAATTAAGTTTTTGTCAGAGTAAAACAAAATTATTTTTAAGCAAAAAGAAAAAACTCATAAATTGTCAGAATTCCGTTGTCATTTTTATTTATTTTTTTCAACAACCTTAAAACCGCCCCATTTGTAAAAGTTTTGCGGGTAATATTCTTTAAAAAACATATCATTTTTGAAATTAGACTTTGTCGCTAAAAAGCCTGTTATAGTCATTAATGTTTGGACAAGTAAACAGCCCTTGGCTCTGTTTTTAGGTTCACTAATGATGGCACAGAAACCTGTAAAAGCTGTAGGGAGCACGCCTGCATAAAAAATGAACTTGTTTCTCTTAACTACTTTGTCAGCATACTCTTTACTAACAGGGGTGCCGTCTTTTTTCTGAACTTCATAATTCTTTTTATATTTCAATTGTGTCCCAAAAGATATAGAACTTATGCTCATACTTACCCTCATAACATCGTATTTATTATAAAACGAAATTTAATTTTTTTTGCTAGTCAATTTATAAAGGAACGGAAAAGGGTATAAAACCTATAGGTCAGGCCTACTAGCCCAACAACAAAAATTTATAAAACGGAGAGGGTGGGATTCGAACCCACGGTGGGGGTGAGCCCACACAGACTTTCGAGGTCCGCACCTTAAACCACTCGGACACCTCTCCTCGGTAAAATTATTCTAGCATAATTCATTTAAAACATAAAGGCGATTTTGGCGGGAGTTTGTTATGCGCGTCCCATCCGGCTTTTTTCGCTTTGAATAGGGGTACATTCGGAACAATACATTTGTAATTTAGCGCGTAAATCCCCTTTTACACATACATTACATGCTCAAAAGTGTGATAAACATCCTGCGTGAAATTGCGTGCATGGTCAGCAGTTGAAAAAACTCCGTCCCAGTGGCGTTCACACTCTGTCCAGGCGCCGCCTGCGGACATTTGGTGCGGGTGTTCCATTGTTTCATGCGTGTTTATGTATGGAGAAAGCGGAAAAATGTCGTTTATCTGCATAAAAGATGGCAATTTTTGCCCGATATGGTCATAACCCCAGAGAATTGAATTAAGGCGGTTCAGGCGCTGCTCATAAAACATTCCGCCGTAGTCATTGTCGTTTGAAACCTCGGGGCCGGCAGCGTATTCGCTGTTCCAGCTCTGTTTTCTTGCTTCCCATTTGACACTGTTTATATCATCGGATTGTCCCCAGTCGGTTCCGGCCGTGAAACCCATTTCTTTGAACTCATTGTTGTCATTGCATTTTTCCCCGATGAAAGAAAGGTCATTTCTGCCGGTTTTCTGGCGAATTTCATATAAAATATAAGCCATCTGCCCTTTGTTCGGCAGGTCGCCGACGCCGCAGTAGCCGTTTCCGTCAATAATGTGTTTTCCGCTGTCAAAATAAATAGAATCAAACCCGAGCTCAATAGCCCATACACACGCGTCAATATATGCTTTTTCATGTTCGTACCAGTTGAACTGATTTCCATGAACTCTTAGCTGGCCGGCAGAAAGGGGCATTCTTATGCCTGTTTTGAAGCCCATAAGGTGTGCCAAATCGTTGAACGCTTTCACCTGTTCATCAGCTCCCATTTTCCCGTATAAACCGGGGCTTGTGAGGTTTTTGCTTATTCCTTCGTGGAGGTTTGTGCAATATAATCCGCTGTCAGATGTTGTTCCGTCGCCATAAAGCGTGGGATATAGCTGGGAAAGTACAATGCAATTGGCAAACGATTTCGGAGAGGGCGGAATTGCCGGCAGGAGCTTCATTACGCCGAATAACCCTTCTGAAATCTGTCCGTTTTCATATTTTGCGACGAGTCTGGGGTTAATTTCGATATAATTTGCCCGCCTGCCCCATTTGTCACCGTAATTTGGCGACGGAATGTAGGACGGAATTCCCGGGTACTGGTTATTGGGCTTTGTAAGCGTGCAAATCGACTGAATTGCCTGTTCCGGACTTCTTTTTAAAAGGTCGTTCGGATAAGCGTTGACCCATTTTTTGTTTCCGACCGTGTAAATATGTTCATGCGTCCAATTGTCTTCATAAATGTCATTTCTGCCGGTAAGATTCCAGAATAATTTTTTTGCCGGCTGCCAATCTCCATAATAACCTTTAAAATTTATCATTGCTTTGTTTGCAGAAGCAATTGCGCCGGCATGCCGGAAAAAGGAATTTTTATTGACAGAATTTGCCGTATCTTCTGCAGGCTGCAATCCCTCACGCCTGCGTGAAGTTGAGGTGTTATGAATGCCGGTGCCTGACAGCATGATTTTTTGAATACCCAGTCCCATATCAGCAGTAAAACACAAACAAGAATTTTTTTGCTAGTTTATGCGGACAAACCAAGCTCATTTTTTTGTTTGTTTACATGATATGCAAGGTCTTTTTTTGTTATCTGGTTGTCGTTATCAATGTCCAGCTTATAGTTGCTGTATTTGTCGTATGCGTCTTCGCCTTTTTGCGCAAGTACTTCATTTCCCGCATAAGCCGGCCTGAAAGTCATTGCATAAAGCGTTCCGCCGTCTATTTTTTGCCCTTCGGGTATGCGTAGGCGGGATTTTACCATTTTGTAATATTTTACAACATATTTGAGCTGCTCATTGTAGTCCATTTTTGCAATGTCTTCCTGCGTGGTACCTAAATCTTTAGCCGCTGCTTTCCCAAACTGGATTAATCCGACATTTCCGGAGCCTGCATGGTTCTTTTCGGCCGGTTTTAGTCTGGATTCGTTGTACATTATTGCAATAAGGTCGTTAGGGTCGCAGTTTATTTCTTTTGCGGCCTGCTCTGTTGCTGCAATCTGGTCTGCTGTGAGCATGCTCAGCGCATTTGTTTGCTTTATTCGGGTTGATTGCGTGCCGGTGGGCAGATTTTGCGTACTATTTAAGGGTGTGGAGCCGTTTTTTGTTATGTCTGAAAATGAAACGGTTATTTTTTCCATTGATTTTGAAATATTGCTCAAAAATCCGTTAAACATGTCCATCAAACAGTCATTTCCGCCATTATAAAACATTGGAATCCCGATATAAGGCATTGTGCCCGCTACTGAGGTTCCGGACATAAGAAACGGCAGATAAGTCGGCTGCGCTGTTGTGTCTTTCAGACCAAAAGACTGGAACATGTTGTCGAACATATTTGTATAGTTCGTTGAAACTTTTATTGTTAAATCCTCTTTTCCCATGGTTAATTTTTCTCCCTTATTTATATAAAGTAAATTTCGCACAAAAAATTGCCTGTTTTGTGATAAGATTTATTCATAAGTTTTCATCAAAAGGGGAGTTTGTAATGAAGCTTTGCGTAATTGGAACAGGGTATGTCGGATTGGTCGCCGGAACTTGTTTTGCATCAATGGGAAATGACGTAATCTGCGTCGACAAAGATACAGAAAAACTCAAAAAACTCGAAAAGGGCATAATTCCGATTTTTGAACCGGGCCTTGACAGCCTGATTCTTGAAAATGTCAGGGAAAACAGGCTGAAATTCACTGATGACCTTGATTTCGCCGTAAAACACAGCAAGGTATGCTTTATTGCTGTAGGAACCCCTCAAAAAGAAGACGGCTCGGCTGATTTGAGCGCTGTTTTTGAGGTTGCGGAACAAATCGCTGCTTCAATGAACGAATACAAGGTGATTGTCAACAAATCCACGGTTCCTGTCGGCACCTGCGAAAAAATAGCGGAAATTATCAAAAATAAAACCGGCTGCGCTTTTGATGTTGTTTCAAATCCGGAATTTTTAAAACAGGGCGCGGCTGTTGAGGACTTTTTGAAGCCTGACAGGGTCATTATCGGCGCAGAAACCGAAGAATCCGCAAAAATCATGAACGAAATATATTCGCCTTTCCTGAGAACCGGAAATCCTGTTATTACAATGGATATCAAGTCCGCAGAAATGACAAAATACGCGGCGAATGCCTTTTTGGCGGTAAAAATTTCTTATGCAAACGAAATTGCGAATATTTGCGAAAATATCGGCGCAAACGCCGAAATGGTGCGAAAAGGCATGTGCGCAGACAAAAGAATCGGCTCATTATTTCTCTTTCCGGGGCTTGGATATGGCGGTTCCTGCTTCCCTAAAGACGTGAAAGCGCTTATGTCCCTCTCTAAAGAAAAAGGCTATACCTGCGAAATGCTCATAGCCTGCGACAACATAAATTTGCGACAGCGCTATATTTTTATAAACAAAATTTTCAAAAAACTGGGGCGCGATTTGTCCGGCATGACGTTTGCGCTCTGGGGATTGGCATTTAAGCCCAATACCAATGACATGAGGGAGGCTCCGGCGATTACAATTATAAATGAGCTCACCAAAGCAGGCGCAAAAATACAGGCTTTTGACCCGAAAGCCGTTGATAGTGCAAAATCTATCTTCGGGGATTCAATTAAATATTCGGAGTCGGCGTATGAAGCGCTGGAGGGCGCTGACGCGCTTATTCTTGCAACAGAATGGAACGAATTCAGAAATCCTGATTTTGAGCTGATAAAAAACAAGCTCAAATCACCTCTTATTTTTGACGGACGAAACCAGTATAACGTTGAAACAATGAAAAAATATGGTTTCGACTATATTTGCGTAGGGAGAAAGCCTGAATGAAGAAGATTTTAGTAACCGGCGGCGCGGGATTTATCGGCAGCAACCTCTGTGAGCGACTTCTCAATGAGGGTAACAAAGTAATATGCCTTGATAACCTTTTTACGGGCAGTATTGATAATATAAAGCATTTGCTGCTAAATCCTGATTTTGAATTTGTTGAACATGACATTGTTGACGCTTTTTCAGAGGATGTTGAGCAGATTTACAACCTTGCCTGCCCTGCGAGCCCTCAGCATTATCAACATGACCCGATAAAAACTTTTAAAACGTCCGTAATCGGTATTTTGAACATGCTTGAGCTCGCGCAAAGCTGCGGGGCAAGGCTTTTGCAGGCTTCAACCTCGGAAGTCTACGGCGACCCCAAAGTTCACCCTCAAACAGAAAACTATTGGGGAAATGTTAATATAAACGGCGTCAGAAGCTGCTATGACGAAGGAAAACGCGCTGCTGAAACGCTCATGTGCGATTTTTACCGGCAAAACAAAACGGATATTAAAATTATCAGAATTTTTAACACTTACGGCCCCAAAATGGATATTAACGACGGGCGCGTGGTTTCAAATTTCATTGTTCAGGCCCTGAAAGGCGAAGATATTACGATTTACGGCGACGGAAGCCAGACACGCTCATTCTGTTTTGTTGATGATTTGATTGAGGGCATTATCCGGATGATGAATACCGAAAATTTCACAGGGCCGGTGAATCTAGGGAATGATTCCGAGCGCACAATAAACGAATTTGCAAAAAATATTCTGGAAATTACCGCCTCAAAGTCAAAACTTGTTTATCTCCCGCTTCCGTCTGATGATCCGACCCAGCGGCGTCCGGATTTGGCGCTTGCTGCGGAAAAACTCAACTGGCGCCCGAAAACTTCGCTGCATGACGGATTGCTAAAAACCATTGAGTATTTTAAGCTGAAAATAAAGGATTAGGGTTTGGCTGACAGCGCAGAATATTTTAAGATAATTAAATGCATAGAAAATGAATTTTCTTTTTTTGATAAATGCTTTGAATCGCGCATAAAAAAAGAAATTCCGGCAAAATTCGGTGAAATTCTGGATTTTTATTTTTCTAAAAAGGGCAAACGGCTCCGTCCTGCGTTGATTTTTCTGATTTTGAAATCAATGGGGCTTGAAATTGCGGAAAAACACTACCTGCTTGCCTTTGCAAACGAAATGATTCACAATGCAACGCTTTTGCACGACGATATTATTGACAATGCGGCTTTTCGCCATTCCCTGCCCGCGCTGAATGCTCTTTATGACAACAAAATGGCGGTTCTTGCGGGTGATTATCTTCTTTCGCTTGCATTGGGGGCGCTTTCTGAATTGGGTTCGGCCGGGGTGATAAAAATCCATGCGAATTCAATTTCAAACCTGATTTCAGGCGAAATCGGGCAGTATTTTGAAAAAGATTCTGAAGTAACCATTGTGCAGTACATTGAAAAATCAAAAAATAAGACAGCAGAGCTTTTCAGGGCGGGGATTGCGGGCGCTCTGGCGCTGATGGAACAAGAAATTGCGCACAAAAATGAAATTGAAGCGTTTGCGCTGAATTTTGGCATTGCTTTTCAAATAAAAAATGACCTCGGCGGGCTTGAGGAGGATATAAAAAACGGTGTAAAAACCGCTCCGATAATTTATTATAAAGAATTGACACAAAAACCGCTATCTGTTGAAGCAATCCAAAACAGCGCAGCTATTGAGAAAACAAAAAATCTGATTAGGTTATACACGGGCAGGGCTATTGAAAATATTGCGTTTATTGAGGATAATCAGTATAAGAAAGCAATCTGTGATTTGTGCAGAATCATAAATCAATGATAAAATATTGACAGAGGATAGAAAATTGCAGCTAGATAAAGAAAAAATTAAAGCGGGTTTAAAAGAAACCATCGAAACCATTGTTTTTGTGGTCGTTATGGTTGTGATAATAAGATTTTTCCTCGGCGAAATCCGCTGGATTCCGTCTGCTTCAATGCATCCGACCCTGCTTGAGGGCGACAGGATTTTTGTGGAAAGGCTTTCCAGATTTTATTCATCGCCTGAGCGCGGCGATATAATGGTTTTTTATCCTCCGTTTGAAGAAATAAAAACTGACGCACTTTCAATATTTTCCCGTTTGACCGGCTTTTTCTGCAAGGATATTGCTTATATAAAACGCGTAGTCGGAATGCCCGGCGATAAACTCGAGATTAAAAAGGATTCCGGCGGAGAATACCACGTTTTTATTAACGACAAAGCGCTGGATGAGCCTTATATTTTAAGCGATACGGACTATATTCCCTGCTCCGGCGAAATGTACTGCGGCCCGATGAAAATTCCAGCAGGACATTATTTTATGATGGGTGACAACCGCGGAAATTCGCAGGATTCAAGGTTCTGGGGGCTTTTGCCAAAAGAACGGATGATTGGGCGTGCGGTGGTGCTTTTCTGGCCTTTAAATCGTCTGGATTATTTTGAACGCCCCTCATATTAAGGAAAAAACAATAAAATAAAAGCAAATTTTTCCACAAAGCCCCGTTTCAAAGAACTTTCAAAGCAAAATGCCGCAATATTGATTTTTCCGGCTCAATTTGCCGCGCTCATAGGCGTTTAAAAATTAATATTGCTGAAATTTTCGCCATTTTAATAATTATTTGACCACGGGAGTGCCTTAACCCTTGTTATTATCGGTTTTAAGCGGTGACATGATTTTGTCAAAGTTTTCTTTGAAGAAATCCGTGTTAATATTCAGCCTTGTTCCGAGTTCGAGCAAAAGCAGAATGAATTTTCGGTCATAATCGTCCCTGACATCATCAGGCTGCTCTGCAAATTCCTCAAGCAAATCTTTCATCTTCACAAAATACGTATTTTGCGCCTCTGAAATATCAACATTCAAATCAAGCAGCTCAACGCATTTGAAAAGGTCGAGAATTATCTCAATACGGTGAATTTCGGGGTTTTTAGCGAGCTCAAAAACTGCTTTGTAAATCTTTTCTCCGAAAATCGTGTTTGCTGCTTTCTTGTCAAGCTGAATTCCGATTGTTTTCGCCTGTTCGTTTATGTCAATCGCCGCCTGAATGTCGTGCGGAAGCAGATATTTGTCAAAATTCTGCATTAACAGGTTGAATTCACGGCTCAGAGTGTATGCAGTCGCGATTTTGAATTCTTTTGGCGCTTCGAGACCAAGGCTGTTGTAGTGATAAATCGAGCCTTTGCCCTCTTCGTAGATTTCTTTGTACAGATTCGTGAATTTGTTTGTTTTATTTTGTAAAAGCAGGTTAAGAATTTTTCTGCGCTCTTCAATGAAGATATTTTTGAGCGTGTAATATTCTTTTCCGAACTCTTCGTCAAGTTTTCTGATAATTTCAGTCAAAGGCTGGTTCAAAAACGTTTCCATCAGCTCTTTTTGAATTCTCGAGTATTCTGACGAATCTGTGTATTCCTTGATTGCGCAGTGGAAATCTTCGCCGGAAAATTTCAAAAGCGCATAAATCATATCATATTTTTCCAGCGTAATTTTTGACTGAACCTCTATTCTGCCGACCGAAAGCGTGTTTTTGCCGCTGGATTCGACTTTGTTGTCGATTTTTCTTATGTCGTAAGAGTAGAAAGTTTTTTCATCGCCGAAATCCTCGTACAGCGCGGAAATCGCATAAAGGCTTACGATTTGTTTGATTGTAACAACGGCAGGTTTTACGAATTTTTCGTAAATATCTTTTCCTGTGCCGAATTCTTTAATATTGCTCTGCGCGTTGTCGAGGATTTTTAAAAATTCGGATTCAAAATCCTCTGTTGTGAAATCACCCGCAAGCTGCATTGCGCGTGCTGCGTATTTCATTATCTGGGTTGTTTCAATGCCCGAAATATCAGCGAAAAACCACCCGCAGCTCGTGTACATGAGCATTGATTGGCGCTGGATTTCCAGAAGTTTCATTGCTGCTGCTTTGCCGCTGTCGTCAATATCCGGATTGAGCACATTTTTAAGGAAATATTTTACATTGAGCTCACTTCTGTCGAGGATTACGGAAATATAGTCATTTCTGACCTCCCAGATGTCTTTGTTGAAGTATTTTGGGGCTTCCGCTTCAAATAATTCGATAAATCTGTCGCGAAGATAATCAAGAGCGTCCCTCAATGGCTTTCTCCAGCGCTGATTCCAGCCGGGCTGACCGCCTGTTGAGCAGCCGCAGTCCTCTTTCCATCTGCCGACGCCGTGAAAACAGCTCCATGAGGAAGCCTGCTTGATGTCACCCTCAAATTCAACGCCGAATTTGTCGAGATATTCGGGATAATTTGTTAAAGTGAAGCCTTCTTCTCTTGCTTTTACGCGCAAAACATAAGAAAGTGCCATATCACCGAATTTTGTATGGTGGCCGTAGCTTTCGCCGTCTGTTGCGATGTTGACAATTTGCGGGTAGTCACGAAATTCTGAAACACCGTCTTTTAAGCGTTTTGCAAATTTGTTCCCGTCCTTTAAAAGGTTGTCAAAAGCGACCGAGCGTGAAATTGCGCCGTCATAGAAGAATAAATCCACGTATTTTTCCGGATTATTTTTAATAAAATATCTGTAAGGGCGTGCAGGGTCGATATTTCCCCAGCTGACGTCCTGCCATTCTTTTGTGCCTATTTTGCGGCAGCGAAGCGCCTGAAACGGGGATAAAACAGTGAATTTTATGCCGTTATCAGCAAGAACTTCAAGGGTTTCATCATCAACAGCCGTTTCCGCAAGCCAGATGCCCTCCGGATCGCGCCCGTATCTGTATTTAAAATCCTGAATGCCCCACTTTACCTGTGTTTCCTTGTCGCGCCTGTTGGCTAAAGGCATGATTATGTGGTTATAGACCTGCGCCATTGCGTTTCCATGGCCGGAAAAGCGGTCGCGGCTTTCTACATCGGCTTTGATGATTCTTTCGTAGGTCAAAGGCGCATGATGTTCCATCCAGGACATCAGCGTTGGCCCGAAATTGAAGCTCATGAGCGAATAATTGCTTACAACATCAAGAACCTTGTTTTTGCTGTCAACAATACGTGAGGCGGAATTGGGGTTGTAGCATTCAAGGTTGATTCTTTCGTTCCAGTCGTGGAACGGAAGCGCGCTGTCCTGCTGTTCTATCGCCTCAAGCCATGGATTTTCTCTCGGGGGCTGGTAAAAATGCCCGTGGATGGTGAGGTAATTGCCTTTTTTAGTCTTTTCGGACTTATTTTTATCTTTATCTGCCACTTATAAACCCTCTTTTCCTCTTTCCAACCGTACGGAATTATTGTTTTTCCGGTTCTTTTGCCTGTGATTTTGTTTTATCAGCAGTTTTATTCTTTTTGTCAGTTATGATTAATTTATCCACATCAACCCAGGGATCGCCGAGCGCTGTTGAAAATACATGACCGTAAATTGTGATTTTGTCGCCTGATTCAAGGTCAATGAACTTTTCTGCATAATCTCTCAGCAGAAATATTTTCATCTCTGAAAGCGGGATTGTGTGGTCGGTTACATCATCGCGTTTTATGAGAAAAGATATGAATTCTTCTGCTTTTCTGTACGCCGGAGTGTAATCAAGACCCAGTGTTGAAAATTTGTCAAAAGTTGCGTCCATTTTTATGTTTTTGCCAACATATTGCCCCGGATTTGAGACAACGTCAAGCGATTTTACTGCCGTGTAATCCGCAGGATTGATTTTCTTTTCTACAAATTTAGGTTTTTCCGGTTTTGTTGCTGCATTTTCAACAACTTTCAGCTCCTGTTTTGTTTTTTCTGCCGGAGTCTGGGTTTTGTCTGCCAGCGCAAATGAGCTGCCCAAAAGCAGTACCGCAGACATCAATACCAGTATAATTTTATTTTTCATTGCATTTTCCTCTTCATTTTTTAATATTTTAGCATATATTGAAAAAATAGTAATAATTATTTCGTCCTATTTTCCCGAATTACTAATCCTAATAGCAAGATACTAAAAGGCAGCATTTGGAGCATTATCCTGTCCAGCGAATTTTCTAAATGCCAGTCCAAATCATGCGGCGAAAGCAAATAAATAAGAAAATGTCCGGCCGCCATTAGTAAAAATATGCTCAAAAGCAGGATTATGGGCGTTTTTTGCTTTTGCTTTATATCAATACCCGCACCGAGCGGTATTAAAAGCAAAAACATTATATTTAACCTTGTAAAAAGCATGAAAAAGAATGTTTTCACCACAAGGAGGTATTTTGAGATATCCAGAAAGTGATTGTACGTTTTAAGGGTTGTAATGCCCCAAATTACGTCATTTGGTGTGTGCGCGATGTGTTTGAAAGCACCGATAAGGGCTGCAAACGGCAAAAAAGCCAGAAAAAGCGCAAAAATGTTCCTCCATTCCCTTTTAAAGAGAAAATAACACCCCAAAACCCAGCAATAAACGAGCAAAAACATCATTCCCTCGTTTTTTGTCCATGCGCTCATTCCCGCAAAGAAAGTCCCCAGCGCAAGGTATGAGGTTTGATTTTTTTCAAAAAACAGAACCAGAGATACCGCAGAGCATAAGTACAGGAACGAAAGCGGGATATCAGCCGCCTGAGCTGCGCCGTTTGCCAGAAATAGCGGGCTTAGCGAGAGAATTGAGGCGTAAAGCGCGGCAATTCCCTTATTTTTAAATGTTTTTAGCGCGAAAAACAGCAAAAATATTGACGAAAATGTGAAAATAAGCCCGAAAATATTCGGTGCGTCGCAATAAAAACCTCCGCTGTAATGCCACAACCTTGCAAAATTTGCCGGAACAAAAAGCGGATAGTCATTGTGCATCATAAAATGAGGGAGCTGAAAAACCCGTTCCCAGAGCGGCGACATTTCGTATAAAAATTTTGCCTTTATGCCCCAGATTCTAAATCCGTCCCAGCTTCCGAGCGCGTTGATTATAAAATATTTCATATAAACAGCAAAACCAACAATCAGCGCGCAAAGAAACGGTATTGATATTTCCGGATTTTGGGTTTTCAGGTTGATTTTGCTCTTTCTGGCAAAGAAAATGCCGCCGAGAAGAATTAATATTGCCATTTCGCAAAAAACATAAACCCCGAAATGAGAAACCTGAAGAACTTTTAAAAAGAAGTACAAAACCGAATAAATCCCGAATCCCGCGCCGATTCCGAGTAAAATCTTAATCGGAAGTTCAACTTCTTTTGCAGTTATCGACACTGCAAAAAATCCGCAAAAAATTGTGCTCAAAATACACAGCAATAAACCCTCTGCCCCTAAAAAGCTCATTTTTCGCTCCTTTTAAAAACAAAAATGTCCGGACTCAGCTGCCTGTAAATCGAAAGCCCTTTGTCAATTCGCACGATTTTGTCGTAAATCCCCACAGTATAAGGAAATTCAGAGCCCTTTTTTACGATCGCCGGCGTGAGTGCGTACTGGGCAATGTAAAAGTTCAAAATAGGGTCGGAAAGCAGCATTATGTTATCATCCTTGACCTCGCTTATGAACCCGACTTCTTTCTCCTGCTTTAAAAACCCCGCTTTTTGCTCCAGAATTTGCAGTTTTCTTGAATAAATATTCATATTTCTGAAATCATTATTAAAAAATGAAAAAGGAACCTTTAAAATGAGCGGAAGATAATTAATACTGAACAAAAATAGCAGAAAAAAGGTTATTTTAGTCAGCTTTTCGGGATTCATGCTCTCAATCTTTCAATTATTTTGTTAATCTGCAATTCCAACTCAAGAATATCGTTGTTGTTTTCGATGATAAAATCAGCGATATTTCGTTTTTCTTCCTGTGAAATCTGCGAATTTATCCGCTCAAGCGCGTGCTCAAGGCTGTATCCGTTCCTGTTCATGAGACGCTGGAGGCGGATTTTCTTGTCCGCACAAACGAGAATCGTTTTATCAAACATCGGCTGGATATCTATCTCAAAAAGAAGCGGAACTGACGCAATAACAATGTCCTCGCTGCGTTTTTCGTCGAAAAATTCTTCGATTTTTTTGATTACGGCAGGATGAAGGATGTTTTCGAGTTCTTCGAGCTTGTCCTGGTCAGAAAAAACGATTTTTCCGATTTTTGCTCTTGAAATAGCGCCGTTTTCGTCAAGAATATCCTCATTTTCAAAGAGTTTTTTAATTCTTTGTTGAATATTCCGGTCTTTGTCGATTAGTTCATGCGTGACATCATCGGCGTTTATGACAGAAATACCTTTTTTTTCAAAATAGCTTTCAACAATAGATTTTCCGGATGCAATATTTCCGGTGAGACCAACACTTAGCATATTATTTCAACTCCCAATTCGTAACTCCGTCTTTGGTGTCCTTTAACACAATATTAACTTTAGCAAGCCCGTCGCGAATTTTGTCGGCAACTGCCCAGTTTTTCTGTGCGCGTGCTTCATTTCTTGCTTTTATTATTTCGTTCATAATCTCAAATGCAGGTGCTTCCTTGTTTTCGAGAAAATCAAACTCTGAAACAATCTCATCGAGCTTTTCTTTGAGCTGTTCTTCTGACAGTTCGACTTTTTCAAAGTCAAATCCGAGAATTCTCGCAATCGTCATCAAAGAGGAAAGATATTTTGTCGCTGAATCCTTATCCTGCGAATCTTTTGCCCTGTTTGCTTTTGTCGCAAGCTCAAACATAACAGCAAGCGCCTTTGATGTGTTAAAATCATCATTCATCGCGTCTTTGAACTGGTTTATTTCATCAGATTCAATATTTTCGATGAGATTTTCTTTTCCGACGTAGTTCATAAGGTCGTTTACCGAGTTTTTGACGCGCTTAATGCCTGCTGCTGCGGATTCGAGCGCTTCGTCGTTGAATTCAACCGGCATTCTGTAATGATTCGTCAAAATAAAGAACCTGATTGTGTTTGCGTCATATTTTTCCAGAATTCCGTCGATTGTGATGAAATTTCCGAGGGATTTTGACATTTTTTCTTTGTTTATCGTAACAAAACCGTTGTGCAGCCAGTATTTTACAAACTGACAGCCGTTTGCGCATTCGGATTGCGCAATTTCGTTTTCATGGTGCGGAAAAATCAAATCAGCTCCGCCCGCGTGGATGTCAATTTCCGGCGCAAGGTGTTTTCTTGCCATTGCCGAGCATTCAATGTGCCAGCCCGGGCGCCCGATTCCCCAGGGGGATTTGTAGCCGTGCTTTTCGTCTTTTTTCCACAATGCAAAGTCCAGAACATCCTCTTTTTTAGAAGAAGCTTCGACTCTGGCACCGGCTACGAGGTCATCAATGGGCTGTTTGCTTAATGCGCCGTATTTATTAAATTTTTTAACCCTGAAATAAACATCGCCATCGGCTTCGTACGCGTATCCGTTGTCAATAAGCTTTTTGACGATGGAAATCATCTCGCCGAGGTTCTTTGTTGCGAAAGGTTCGATGTCGGGCTTTGAATTTCCGAGCTTTTTCATTGATTCTGAAAAAACATCGTAGTATTTTTTAGCAACTTCATCAGGTGTGATTCCCTCTTTTTCAGAGCGGGCAAGGATTTTGTCATCAACATCGGTTACATTGCGGCAATATGTTACGTCGTAGCCGAGAAATTTTAAATATCTGTAAACCACGTCCCATGTGATGTAGCAGCGTGCATGTCCGAGGTGCGGATTGTCATAAACGGTCGGGCCGCATACGTACATATTAACTTTTTTGCCGTTAATCGGCTCGAATTCTTCAATTTTATCTGAATAAGTATTAAATAATTTCAACATAACAAAATCCTCTTGAATAAAACAATATTACACCAAAAACCTCAATCAAAGAACCCCCTTTCTGCAATTCTGTTGAATAGTTTTTTCGTTACGGGGATGTTGTTTTCTTCCGGAAGTCATTGTGCTCAAAAGAGCTAATTCAGAACCGCTGAAAATATGCCTTTTCGGGTGATATAACTCTTTAAATTGAATTATTAGTATAATTTTATGAAACTTTATAAAATTATACTAATATTTGCGTGTGTTCTTTTATTAACGCCGGATGCAGGCGCAAACACTATTGATATAAGCACATTTTATCAATTATTGAATTCTGTCTTGCAAAACGGCGATACTTATAGCTTTACTGATGATTTGGACTCGACGTCAACTATTGACAGGCGTTTTTATAACTACGATATTAATTTTGAGGGGCATAATCATTCAATAGACGGTAATAATGCCTATGGCGGCTTTGTTTTGGGGCAGGATAACAATTTTAATGAAGTTATAATCCAAAATTGTATCGGTCAGGTCGATAGAGGCTCATATTTTGCCGGTGCAATTTATAACAGCGGCGGACACACAGATATAGAAAATTCCGCTTTTGTTTCTAATTTTTCTGATTCAGGTTCGAGCTCTTTTGCTGTTGCAGGTGCTGTTTACAACCTTTACGGCGGAAGCATGAACATTCAAAATACGGATTTTGAAAAAAATTATACTTCCGGAGCATTGTCATACGGCGGGGCCTTATCAAATGGTTATCTCGACAACGGAACTGCGCAGATGTCTGTTGATTCTGCAATATTCAGGGAAAATCATTCAAGAGGCAGTCTGTATGCTTATGGCGGAGCCGTTAATAATGAGGGAAATATAACAATCAGCAATACTGATTTTGAAAATAACTATGTTGAGGGCGTACAAAATTCTGACAGAGATTTTCCATTTGCGTACGGCGGCGCAATCCATAACAAAGGCACTATGATAATCACTGACAGCGTGTTTAATAACAACTACGGAGGCGGCACTTCCAACAATATTACATTCGGCGGTGCAATCGCAAACTCGGGTTCAATCGTGATAAACAATTCACTAATCAACGACAGCAAAATAACCTCCGGTGAGCAGGGCTATGGCGGGGCAATTGTAAATAATCTGGGCGCAACAATCACAATTAACGATTCAACAATACAAAACAGCAGCATTTCAAACTCTCTAAACGCCGGAAAAGGCGGTGCTGTATATAATGCAGGAACAGTTAATCTCAACAATACAAATTTAAAAAATAATTACGAAACCGGCAGCACTCCAAACGATATATTTAACACCTCAACCGGCATAATAAACTTTCTGGGTACAGGCACAAACAATATCCTGAGCGGGATTGAGGGTACAGGAAATATCTATAAAAAAGAGGGCGGAATTCTTAATCTTGGCGGTGAAAATGCCGCATTTACCGGTACATTCAATTTTGATGAGGGAACAGTTAAACTCCTGCCCGACAGCACTTATTTTAATGCTGCTAATTCCAATTTCGGCAATAATGTTAATTTTAATATGCAAAACAATCAAATAAATAATATAAATTTTGGAAATCTGTCTTTGGCGGGAACGACTAATATCTTTGCGGATGTAAATTTTGCCGATAATACAATGGACAGGATAAACGCGGATTCTTTGAGCGGAAGCGGCTCTTTATTTGTTGCGGGATTGAATTTAGAGGGCGCTCCTACGGCTGCTGATATCATTATTCCGTTTGCGGATGATACATTAAAAAATTCCGTAGAATATACTCCTTCTACTCTTAACACGCCCATATATGATTATAGTATTTCATATGACAGCAGTAGCGGGAATTTTCAATTTTTGCGGCAGGGTTTTGATTCTGCAATACTTGCGTCCGAGGTTGCAACCCAGCTTGCAGGGTATTTAACGCAGATTGATACATACAGAAATATATTTGCGAACCTTGATATGGTAATGATTACACCTCCGGAAATAAAAACAAAGTTTTCAATGCAAAATAAACTTGCTATGAACGGAACTTTTGCTTATTCACCTTTTATAATGCCCGAGCAAGGAGGCGGGATATGGTTTAAACCTTATTCAACCTTTGAATCTGTGGGCTTAAAAAACGGCCCCCGTGTTTCAAATGTCAGTTATGGCAGCCTTGTTGGCGTCGAGAGCGGATTGACAAAACTAAATAACGGCTGGTATTCAATTTACGGTGTATATGCGTCATATAACGGCTCACATCAGGCCTATAGCGGAAACAGTATTTATAATAACGGAGGATTGGCGGGGCTTAATGCTGTGTTTTATAAAGGCGGCTTTTTCAGCGCATGGACTGCAAACGCAGGCGCTTCTTCCGCAGAAGCCTCAACGCGCTATGGCAGAGAAAATTTTGCAATGTTTAGTACCGGAATTGCCCAAATGACAGGCTATAATTTTGAAATATTTGAGCGAAAATTCATAATCCAGCCCGCTTTTCTTGCGTCATATACGTTTGTAAATACTTTCAATTATAAAACCGCCTCCAATGTAAATATAAACACGCGACCGTTGAACGCATTGCAAATTGAGCCGAGAATAAAGCTCATCGGCAATTTCAAAAATTATGTTCAGCCGTATATTGCGGTTTCTGTTGTGTGGAACATAATAGATAAAACAAAATTTAAGGCAAATGATGTTTATCTTCCGGATTTGTCAATAGACCCGTTTGTTCAGTATGGTGCCGGCATTCAAAAACGGTGGGGCGACAGGGCTACGGGCTTTTTTGAAACTATGCTGAGAAACGGTGGGCGTAACGGGGTTGCCTTGCTGTTCGGTATAAGAATAAGCATATAATCATTCAAATTTCAAAAGTTCACAAAGCTCCATATCATAGGCTTTGGCCAGTTTGAGCAATGTCAGGTATTTTGCCTCAACGATTCCGGCTTCAATCCTGCTGACCGTTGACGGTTCAAGCCCGTTACGGTAGCAAAGAGCGCTGAGAGTAAGTTTTTTGCTTTTTCTCAAGTTTTTTAGATATTTACCCAATTTTTGCAATTCGTTTTGTTGCATACATGCAATTTTAATGGTATTATTGAAGAAAATTTTGCATGCGTGCAAAAAATCGGTGATTTTTCTTTTTCGGGAGTATAAAATTGCATAAAATAAATATCTGTATCTCCTGCGATGGCAATTATGTGCCGCTTTTTTGCTGATTAAAGAGTTGTTTTGAGGGGCTTTTTGAAGAAAAAGACTTTATAAGGAGTTCGTTTAATCCGGACTAGCAAAAAATTTTTTTACCTGTTTTTATTTCATCAAAATATATTTAAGGAGAAAAATAATGCAAATAAACAACATGACTTCACAGCCAAATAACTCTTCAAATAAGTACAACCCAAATTTTACATCAATCAAAAGTATAAAATGTAAAGGATTGTATAAAAAATATCCGCAATTTGCGAATTCATTAGTTGAATCTTTTCAAAAGAATCCAAAGGCAATAGAATTTTGTAAAAAATACGATGTAGATATTGTTTTTTATGCTGTAAAACAGATGATAGATTCAGTTCAAAGTTCTGTGCATATTTTCTTTGATAATACTGCAAAAAGCAAGACTAGAAAGCTTTTTGATAAACTTGCAGGCAAAAGTGATGACAAAATTGAAGTATATGCCTGGGCAAAGAAATATTCACTCCCTCACAGTATAGAGGAAAGTACAGCAAATTTAATAGAGGCAATGTCGCCGGAAAGAAAAGTTGCTAATGGTTATTGTGGTGGATTCTTAGATTCTAATATAAAATTTGCCGAAGAAAAAATTCAAAAAGCACTAAGTGAAAAAGCTAAAATTGTTGAACAAAAAGCAGCCGAATCCGCAGCCGCAAAAGCCGCCAAAGCACAATATAGAAATGATGTTTCTAAACTACAAAATTCTATAAAAGAGCTTATTAATAAGGGAAAATAATCGACAAAATTATTTATTCCTGCTCCTGTTTGTTCGCCCCGCAGCAATTTTTGTATTTTTTACCGCTTCCGCACGGGCATGGGTCGTTTCTGCCGATTTTTTCAGCAGCTTTGTAAGGAGTTTGCGGCTCAGCTTCATCTTCTTCCGATTCGGGCTGAAAAGTTTCCGCAGCCTGTGAAAGTTGTGTTCTGATGACGTTATCTTCGCGTTTGTCAACGATTTGGACGCCGAACCTCGTTCTGAACAGGTATTTGACCGTTTCTGACTGGATTTCGTACATCATATTGTTGAAAAGGTCGTATGCCTCTTTTTTGTATTCGATTAGCGGGTCTTTTTGGCCGTAAGCGCGAAGCCCGATGCCGTCACGCAGCATATCAATGTTGTGCAGATGGTCAATCCACTTGTTGTCAACAACGCGCAGCAAAATGTCTTTTTCAATGTTCCTCATTACGTTGTTAGAGGTAAATGGCTCTTCACGCAGGAAGTTTTCGTCATATTGCGAGGCAATATCATTGTAAAAACCAACGGTTTTCTCCTCATGGTCACGATAGGCCATTACTGCAAGGTGTTTGAGCTTTTCAAAAATTCCTTCGTAATCAAGCCCCTGAATATTGCTCACTTCAAGGTAAGAAAGCTGCGGAATGAGCGAATGCACCTCTCTCATCATTGCTGCGAGGTCTTCGTAAATGAATTCCTGCGGGTTCATGCCAGGCGCAACGTAGCTTTTGATAATTCTGTCAATTTCACGCTCAATCATATACGCAATGTCGCCGGAAAGGTTGTCACCGGCAAGAACGCGTCTTCGCTGGTTGTAGAATTTTTCACGCTGAACATTCATAACATCGTCATATTCAAGAACGCTTTTTCTTATGTCAAAATGATAAGTTTCGACTTTCTTTTGCGCAGAAGCAATCTGGCGCGTAATCATCGGGTGCTCGATTGCCATATCTTCGTCCGCATTGAGCGTATCCATAAGATTTATAATGTGCTGACCGCCGAAAATTCTCATCAAATCGTCTTCAAGCGAGAGGAAGAACCTTGTTGAGCCCGGATCGCCCTGACGTGCAGCACGGCCGCGCAGCTGGTTGTCAATACGGCGCGATTCGTGGCGTTCTGTGCCGATTACGTGCAATCCGCCGGCTTCAACAACGAGTTTGTGCTCTTTTTCCGTGAGAGCGCGTGCAGAAGCGAGCGCTTCGTTTTTTCTGTCTTCATAATCGGGCGTGTTTTCCGGTGAAAGGTTTTTTGCCTCAAGTTCTTCTTTTGCAAGGTATTCGGGGTTGCCGCCGAGCAGAATATCCGTTCCGCGGCCTGCCATGTTCGTTGCAATCGTTACAGCGCCGACGCGGCCGGCCTGAGCAATGATATTTGCTTCTTTTTCGTGATGTTTTGCGTTAAGAATGTTGTGTTTAACGCCTTTTTGCCTCAAAAGCGACGAAAGATATTCGGATTTGTCAATGCTGATTGTTCCGACCAGAACGGGGCGGCCTTTTTCGTGCATTTTTACGATTTCATCCACAACCGCCAGATATTTTTGTTTCTGCGTTTTGTAGATTACGTCGGGCATGTCGATTCTTATGTCCGTTTTGTTTGTCGGGATGGTTGTAACTTCAAGGTTGTAAATTTTGCCGAATTCTGCTTCTTCGGTCATTGCAGTACCGGTCATGCCGGAAAGTTTCGGATAAAGTCTGAAAAGATTCTGGAAAGTTATGCTTGCAAGGGTTTGAGTTTCGTCCTGAATTTTTGCGCCCTCTTTTGCTTCAACCGCCTGATGAAGCCCGTCCGACCAGCGGCGCCCTTCCATCAATCTGCCTGTAAATTCGTCAACAATGATGACTTCACCGTTTTTGATTACATAATCCGTGTCTTTCTGGTAGAGTTCTTTTGCTTTCAGCGCCTGCAAAAGATGATGTGCGTATTGATTTTCCACATCAAACAGGTCTGAAATGTTCAAAAGCTCCTGGGCATGGTCAATTCCCTCTTCTGAGAGGATAATGTTTTTATTTTTTTCATCAACCTCGTAATCAACGTCTTTTTTCAGCTGCGGCGCTACTTTTGCCATTGTTCTGTACAATTCTGCTGATTTTTCAAGTCGCCCGCTGATAATAAGCGGTGTTCTGGCTTCGTCAATCAAAATACTGTCAACTTCGTCGATAATTGCGTAGTTATACGGGCGTTGAACGCACTGGTCAAGGCTTCCGGCCATGTTGTCACGCAAATAGTCGAAACCGAATTCATTATTTGTGCCGTATGTGATATCGCATGCGTAGGCTTCTTTTTTGCGTTCAAATTCGTTAAAATCGCGGGTATTAGAAAGAACTACGCCAACGGTTAAGCCTAAAAATTTGAAAATTTTACCCATCCATTCGCTGTCGCGCTTTGCCAGATAGTCGTTGACGGTAATAACGTGAACGCCTTTGCCTGTGAGGGCGTTCAGGTAGGCAGGAAGGGTCGCAACAAGGGTCTTACCTTCACCTGTTCTCATTTCAGCGATATGGCCGTTATGCAGGAAGTATCCGCCGATGAGCTGGACGTCAAAATGGCGCATGTTTAAGACCCTTTTGCCCGCTTCACGCACTACTGCGAACGCTTCCGGCAGGATTTTATCAAGCGCTTCTTTTTCTAACGCCCTGTCGCGTTTTTTATCGTTTGAGGTTTCTCTGTTTTTTAAAATTTCTTTGAATTCTGCTGTTTTTTCGCGCAGCTGGTCATCCGTGAGCTGCTCAAATTCCGGTTCAAGAGCGTTTATGTGCTCTATAACCGGCATTATTTTTTTAACCTTTTTTTCGTTTGGGTCGCCTAGTAGTTTTAATAGTAAATTTATCATTATAAAATATCCCTCAAGTCTTCCTCTGGCAAAAATTCTACCACAAGCATGAAAATTTTTATAGCCCGATTGAGCTAAGCCGTTTGGAGCTTGTTGGCTGCGCAAAGTCGAAGTTAGGTCTATTTGTAGTGACTATGGGGGAGACCTCAATAAACAAGATAGCTGTTAACAAATTTTCGCGTGGTCGGAGGAATCGGAACGGAAAATAGACCTAACTTCGACTCTGTTTTGTGCGTGAACGGATTTTTGAATTAAAAAAGCCCCTTTTTCGGGGCTTTTTGTTGTGAATTTATTAAACTTCGACATATTCGCGAAGACGTTTGCTTCTGTTGGGATGTCTGAGTTTTCTGAGGGCTTTTGCTTCGATTTGTCTGATACGTTCGCGGGTAACGCCGAAAAGCTGCCCTACTTCTTCAAGCGTTCTCTGGCGTCCGTCGTCCATTCCGAAACGAAGCCTCAAAACATCGCGCTCACGCGGCGAAAGTCCGCTCAAAACTTCTGCGAGGTCTTCTCTGAGAAGTTCATGAGCAACTGTTTTTACCGGTGCGTCAGCGTCTTTGTCTTCAATAAAGTCACCCAGCCTTGAATCTTCTTCTTTTCCGATAGGAGTTTCAAGTGAAAGCGGTTCTTGCGCTACTTTGATGATTTCTCTTAATTTTGAAATAGAAATGCTCATTTCCTGTGCCAGTTCTTCTTCGGTCGGCTTTCTGGAAAGCTCCTGAGCGAGTTTTCTTGTGACTTTTTTGAGTTTGTTGATTGTTTCGACCATGTGAACGGGGATTCTGATGGTTCTTGCCTGGTCTGCAATGGCTCTTGTGATTGCCTGCCTAATCCACCATGTTGCATAAGTTGAGAATTTGTATCCTCTTTCGTGGTCGAATTTTTCAGCGGCACGGATTAAGCCTAAATTTCCTTCCTGAATAAGGTCAAGGAAAAGCATTCCGCGTCCTACGTATTTTTTTGCAATAGAAACAACAAGTCTGAGGTTCGCCTGAACGAGTTTTCTTTTTGCTACAGCGCCAACATTACCACCTTGAATAATTTTGCGCGCTAAATCAATTTCTTCTTCAGCTGTGAGAAGCTTAATTCTTCCGATTTCGCGAAGATACATTCTGACAGGGTCGTCTAACGAAATACCGCGGGGAACTGTAACATCTGCGGTTTCATCTGCGTCAACATCTTCTGTTGACTGTACAAAAATGTCGTCGGTTGCTATGGCACCGGCTTTGCCTATAACTACGTCCATATTTTCGGCTACGATTGTTTCAGGCTCACTGAACAAATCATCAGAGCCCACATCATCATGAAGATCTTCTTCGTCGATTATGCTGACCAGTGATTTGTCTGACATTCTTTTTCTACTCATTAATTGTCTCCAGTTCTTAGCTTGTTTTTAATTTTTTCTCTTAGTTGCATTTGAATTTGGACTGCTTGAAGCTCATCATCGTTGGCTTTTTTGTATTCTGATTGCAATTGTTTTTGAGCTTCTTTGATTTTGAAAGTTTTGATTCGGTCAATATTCTCTTCAATCGCTATTTTAAAATCCTTATCGGACAGGCTTTTGAAGCTGTCGGATAAGTATATCAAATCTGTTATAATTTCTTTGAGTTCATTGTCCTCGGCAAATTCTGTGTACAGGGTTTCGGTTAATTCCTTAACATTATTTACCGCTTGTGACAATTTGTCAATTGTATTTTTTACAATTATTAACTTATCATTTGTAAATTCGACTTCTTTTAGAATATTGTTCAGGGTTTGAAAATTGATAGAACTTTCATTTACTAAATACATCGACAATAAATTTTTTTGCGCTTTTTCCGAAATATTTAAACTTTTCTTTACAATTGGTTTTTTTTGCGGAGAATACCGGGGTTTTTCGGGAGCCGATTGTAAAGATAACACTTTTTTAAGCGAAGATTCTTCTATTTCCAGCTGAGTTGCAACGATTTTTATGTACTCATCGCGCACGATACTGTTGTTAATCTCGTTTAAATAAGGCACAACCTGTTTTACAAGGTCATTTTTCTCAAGCGGGGACATCTGCGGCTTTTTGTTCTTCAAAACCTGATTAATCTGAAAATCAATGAGCAGCTGGGCTGATTCTACGTATTTTTTATATTCTTCGGAGCCGTGCTCGCGGATGAATTCGTCAGGGTCTTTGCCGTCTGGTGGGGTGATTACGCGGATTTCGCAGGCATATCGGTCATTGTTGAGCGTGTTGAAGCTTTCGTCGTACTGTTTTATGTTTCCGAGCCCTTCAAATGCCTCTTTTATAGTTGCTGCACCTCTTTCTGTGGCTTTTCTGCCTGCTCCGTCAGAGTCAAATGCAAGGAAAATTCTTCTGGAGGCGCTATATCTGGAAATCATCTTTACATGGTTGTCCGTCAGGGCTGTTCCGCAGGCTCCTACTGCATTTCCGACGCCGTTTACCTGCGCGGAGATTACGTCAAAGTAACCCTCCATAATAATTACGGAATCTTCTTTTTTTATGGCTTCTTTTGCCTGATATAATCCGTATAAAATCTGGCTTTTGTTGTAAACGAGCGATTCTGACGAATTCAGGTACTTGGGGGTGCCGTCTTTTTCAAGGGTACGCGCGCCGAAAGCAACGACATTGCCTTTTTCGTCAAAAATAGGTATCATAAGCCGGTTTTTAAAGCGGTCAACGTAGCCTCTGTCCCTGTCGCGCTTTATTACAAGTCCTGATTTTTCAAGGATTTCGATATTGTGCTTTTTTAAAAGTTTTCTGTGCAAATCTTCGTAGCTGTCTTTTGAAACCCCTAATTTATATTTATAAATAACATCATCTCCGAATCCGCGTTTTTGCAGGTATTTGTAAGCCTCGCAGTTCTTGTCCGAAAGAAGATTTTCCGTGTAGTAATCGGCCGCGGCAAGAAGTGCGTCGCACATTTGCTGTTTTATGCTCTGGTTTGCGTCGGAATACTGTTTTGGCATTTCGATTCCGAGGATTTCTGCCTGTTCTTTAACTACTTCGTTAAAGGATTGGTTGTTGATTTTCATCAAAAAGCTCAAAACATCCCCGCCTTCGCCGCAGCCAAAGCATTTAAAGATTTGTTTCTGGGCGTTCACGCTGAAAGAGGGGGTTTTTTCGTTGTGAAACGGACACAATCCCCAGTAATTGCCTCCGGTTTTTTTGAGAATAACCCTTCTTGATATAACATCGACTATGTCCAGCCGGTCTTTTATTTGCGATACGACATCTTTGTAGGTAATTTCGTTGCTCATTTGATTAAATTATAGCATGCTAAAAATTTTGTTTAAATTTATCTTCTGAAGAGCGGGCTATTCATGATATTTTATTTATATGACAAATTTCGATTTTTTAAAAAATATTGATAAAAATCTCTATGAACTAGCAAAAGAAGCCGAAAAACTCTACGCGGACGAGTATTTTGAGCAATGTATGACCCAGACAAGGCGCCTCGGGGAGAATATTTGCCGGCTTATCTTAAAAGAGAAAGCTTCTTCTGCGGATACTTTCGATGATATGATTGAAATGCTCAAAGACAAAGCAACCGGAAGCATTCGCGAAAAAGAGTTTATTGAGGATTTGTATTTTCTTAAAAAGGCGGGAAATGCTTCTGTTCATTCGGGAAGCGTCAAAAAAGACGGGCTGACGGCGCTTGAATGCCTACAGCGCTCGTTTGAAGCCTGTATTAATTACGCAATTGCGAAAAAAGGCCCTGATTCAAAGATTGCTTCGCTGTGCTATGATGAAGAGCTGCTTGTGACGGGCAAAAGAGGCAGCGCAAATAAAACCCTCAAGCAAAAATACCTTGAAAAGAAAGAATCTGCAAAAAAAACACCGCCCAAAAGAACAAAGTCAAAAGATATTGCCTCAAGAAGACCCGTTGTTCAGGAAAAAGAGCGTTTTAATTCTTCTGAATTTGCACAAAAGGTTAAACAGCTTGCTATGGTTGCAGGTTTTTGGACAATTATGATTTTCGGGTTTGTTGTGTATGTGATGAGGCTGATTCAAAAATAAAAAGCCGTGCCACTGTCTATCGACAAATACAAATCCGACTCCTTGAAATATTTTCCTACTTTGACGAATTTTTCACCCGAAAGTTGAATCTTAGTGCTGCTTCGTTCCCGATCTGACACGGTTCGACTGCTTTCGCCGAAAAATCCGGCACTATCAACGGAAAATATTTAATTTATCGTCTCCGTAAAAGCCTCACAACAGGCTCTTCACCCCGCATAAGCGTTCGGGTCGAGGGATCCGCAAATTCCCCGTGGAGCACGGCTATGTTATTTTAACTTAAAAATTTATTACATTCAACCGTAGCAAATTATATTTTTACGTGTTTTAATTCTCATATACACAGCACGCTAATAACATGATTAAATTAGAAACCGGGTATAAATATTTAGGCGAAATAAAAAACGCGATTAAGAGCAAAATACCTGCGGAATTACCGTTTGCGGGGGAGATTTTTGCGTCCAAACTCTTTCCGCTAAAGGCTGATACTATAGAACTTGGCGCGTCTGTCCCTTTTTTGCAAAGAAGTGAACAACAAATCAAACTTTCTATAAAAAAAGCGCTTAAAAAAGAATGTATTGGTCATGGCGCGGAAGCAAAAGTATATAGAATACCAGATACGGACTATGTTGTGAGAGTTCATAAAGGTTTCAAACCGGATTTTAACAGTCCGATTTCGTTTGATATGAGCACGGGGGATAAATTCAACCATTATGTGGCAAAAATAGGCGACTCCGTAGAAATTGGTGAATATATAAAGGGTGAAAATGCCTGTTGTCTTAACGGTTATACAAATAAAATGAGCGACAAGCAGCACAATCTCAATCTCAAAATAGTTGAAATGCCTGTTTCTTCTTATCGTGATTTTATGAAAACCATTTTTGAGGCAGCAAAGCAAAATATGGCTTTTGATTGCGCAGGAAGAAATGTTATTGTAGATATTGCGCAGAAGAAGTTCATTCCCATTGATTTTGAGTACGGTTTTGCAAAAAATCCGCGTCAGCGCATTTTTAACCCTATTTTGTGCATGCACAGCGGGTTTTCTGTGAGAGAACCGGATTTGCAGTTTAAATTTATCAAAAAGGTGCTGGACGCGTTCGGGCTTCTTGCCAAATCAGATTATGATTTTACACTTTCAAGCTGTAAATTTGAACCGCGTTTAAATATGCTGCCTTTTAACCTTCAAAAAATAAAAAATAAGCAATTTTATGACGATGTTGAGATTCTAAATAATTATATACAAAATGTAGCTGCTGCAAAGCTAATGAATGCGCACAGTCCAATGTTTACACCCGCTCATGTTGTTCAAGACGCTGTTAAACAGCTTTCGGAACAGACTTCTCTGTTTGTGGAAAAATACACGGGATAATCTTTTATTTTTATCATAAAAAAGATAGTACATTTATACACCCTGTACATTGTACATTGGTATATTTTATCTTTTTGAGAAATTGTTTACACTACATATACATTACGAAAGACAAACGACTTTCTTTGAAATTTGATTTGCCGCATCGGAATTTGCACTCGTTGTTTTGTCAGGTTCTGGAACGGATAGAATGCGGCGGGTTAAAACATCGTCTTAGGGAGGTTAGGCAATGCTTACTGACAGATATACAGATAATTTGAACCAGAGAAAGGAAATGGAATTCAATAACATAAGCAAGGAAATGCTCCCCTGGCTGGAGGACATTGCCCTTGAACATAACTGCAAAATTGAACGCAAAGAATGGAAAAGCAAATACAACAGCTATGTAATTTATGATTATGAACCTCCCTCCTCGGACGGTTTTGAGATAAATGTGGTTATTTCATCTTTAAGCCGTGAACATCTGGAATTTTTGCGTTATCTTTACGATAACAAATTGAATACAATCGAATATCTAAACAATTGCGTGATAAGTTAAGCCGTGAACGCGGCAAAGCCCGTTTCGTGTAAAAACGGGGCGGGCAACCTATCATCTTCTTATAAAACGGGTCAAAAACCCGGGCAGCAATGGTCGGAGGCGAAACACAGTTTCATTTTAACGCTCTCCGGCCGCTGTTTTTTATTAAAATTCTGATTGCGCAAAGCTAAAGGGTGTTCACTTTTCCGTTCCGATTCCTCCGACCTCCGGTGTTTGTTTTCTACTATTAACGCCCGTTGAGGTCTCCCCCATAGTCACTCCAAAGTAAACACCCTTTAGCTTTGGGTTATTTATAGGGTGCAAAACTGCCCAAATTCAGGCATTACAAATGATTATGCGACTTTATTCTTACTCCGTCGACTTCATGAACGTTTTCTATTGCTATAAATGCCGTCGGGTCAATGGATTTTACAAGAGTTTTCAGTTTTGCAACTTCAAGCCTGTTGATTACGCAATAAATTATCTTCTTTTCCTGCATTGAATAGCCGCCGCGGCCTGCAATGTAAGTTATGCTTATATCAAAATGCTTCATAATTGCAGGGCCGATTTCTCTGGACGCGTCAGAGATGACAAAAATGGATTTTGACTCGTTGAGCCCTTCGATTACGATATCAATAACCTTGTAAGCGATGAAATATGTGAGAATTGAGTACATCGCGCTCTGCCAGCTGTCGTAAACAATTCCTGCTGCCATGAATATGAACAAATTAAAAAACATAATGATTTCGCCGACTGAAAAACCGAATTTTTTTGCAAACCTGATTGCAACAATTTCTGTTCCGTCGGTGGAACCGTTATTTCTCAAAATCAACCCGACACCGGTGCCGAGAATTACGCCGCCGAATATACAAGCAAGAAACGGGTCTGAAACATGCTTGCCATGGAGCCAGACCGGCAGCATTGTTACCCCTAATGCAAGCATAATTACTGCGTAAAAGGTTGAAAATACGAATAATTTCCCCATTTTCTGCCAGGCAAGGCAAATAAACGGAAAATTCAACACGACGATAAATAATCCGAGCGGCAGTTTTGTTTTGAAAGCTGCCATCATTGAAATACCAATTATCCCGCCGTCAATAATTGAATTGGGAACAAGAAAACATTCGATTGCAAACGCTGCAATGAACGCCCCGACAGCCAAAAACAATAAATTGATTAAAGTTTTCTTCATATAAATAATTTATCATATTGAAGTTTTTTGCACAATAATTTTTAAAAAATTAAAGGATTTGTATGCTAAATTGTTCCAAAGCTCCTTCCACCGGCCGGGATGGGGGCTTTTTTAAGGTTTCAAGGTCGTTCCCCACCCGCATTCGTACGCAATACTGACGTATTACAACGACTGCCCCCTCCCCGGGTTGGGGAGGGGGAATGTGCGCAAAATTGCATATGCCCCCAAAAATTAATTATTCATCCCTGTATTTTGTCTGCACAAACTTCAAACTGCCGTCAATTTGAGGCTCGAGCTGCAATTTGTTATCTTTTTCTTCGGGCAGAACATAGAGTTTTGTTCCTGTGCCGTTGATAAATTTTTCCATTTCATCAAAATCTTCCGCCAGCATGTTTATGCAGCCGAAAGACATTCTGTTGTCTGCAATTGTGCCGTTTTTGAAAAGTCCTTTGCGCTGCGCAAGGCGCTGCGTCGGAATCTGGTGGATTGCGGCGACCTGCTCGTTTACAGAGTCTTTTGCAACACCGTCGCCCTCCATTATGAAGAGATTTGAGCCGTATTTTTTGTCTGCTGTGTTTGATTGTTCTCCCAGCGTATATTCGCCAGGTGCTGTGTATTTCCTGATTTTTGAAGCTACTCCGCAGTTGTATCCGCCGGCTTTTTTGTCGCCGATGTCCATTCCGAGCCCGACTTCAAATTTTTTCAATGCTTTTCCGCTTTTGTCATATACTGTTGCGCTGCAATCTGACTTGTCAACTATTATATAATTGCCTTTTGCATTCTTTTTGTTGTATTCAATAACCCTTTCCCTGTCGGAGGAGTAAGAATTGATTCTTGTGATTTCCTGTTCTTGAGGGTTTGCGGGCATGCCGATTGATTCGCCGAGGGAAACGCGTTTTTTGCCTATTGGCACGCTGATTTTTGCGGTGTCGTTTTTAATTTCGCCGGTTTGTTTTGCGTTTTTTGCTGATGTTGATGTGTATAAAGCAACAAACATCTTTTTATCTCCTCGTATCTCTCAGACACAGTTGTGGTGTGTTCTTATATATATAAAGTATTTTTTGCATAAAAAATTGCCATTTTCGCAAAAAAAATATAAAACAGCCGGCAGTTTGCAAACACCGGATGTTTTATATATGCTTTAAATATGAAAGGAACGCTAAAAAGAACGCTTTCCCTTACGGATTCGATTTCAGTAGTTTCCGGTTCAATGATAGGGTGCGGAATATTTATAGTTTCAGCCGACATTGCAAGACAGGTTCAATCGGGCGTTTTGCTGATTCTTACCTGGATGCTTGCCGGATTTGTAACCCTTTGCGGGGCGCTTTCTTTTGCCGAACTTGCGGCAAATATCACCGAAGAAGGCGGGCAATATGTTTATTTGAAGAAGATTTTCAATGAAAAAATCGCATTTCTCTATGGCTGGACGACCTTTCTCGTAATACAAACCGGCACTCTTGCGGCTGTTTGCGTTGCTTTTGCGAAATTTTTGGGGCTGCTTGTTCCTTTTATAAGCGCCCATCTTTTTGTGGTAAATTGCGGCGGTGTTACTTTGTCAACCCAGCAGGTTTGCGCAATATTTACCGTGGTATTTTTAAGCTATATAAACTCAAAAGGCATAAAATACGGCGTAATCACGCAGAATCTTTTCACCGCAACAAAAGTTCTTTCAATAATCGGGATAATCCTTGCAGGACTGTTTTTCGGCTTCCACTGGAAAACTATCATTGCTAATTCATACATTCCGCAGTTTTCCCTGCTTACAAACTCTAAAATCGTGTTCACCGCGGTTGTTGGCGCGCTTTTTTCTTCAATTACCTGGAATAATATCACATTTATTGCCGGAGAAATCAAAGAACCCTCAAAAAACATCCCCAAAGCGCTTGCATACGGTACAGGGCTGGTCGTTCTGCTTTATTTGTTGATAAATACGATTTATCTTGGTGTTTTGCCGCTTGAGGCGATTCAAAATGCTCCCGAGGACATTGTCGGCGCCCGTATGATGGCGGAAATCTTCGGAACTGCCGGAAAAGATATTGCAGCGCTGATTATTATGATATCTGCGTTTGGATGTGCGAACGGAATGATTCTGGCGGGCTCAAGGGTTTATTACAAAATGGCAAAAGACCGTGCTTTTTTCAGGCCGCTTGCAGTAATTGACAGAAAAACAAAAGTTCCGGTAAATTCGCTGTGGGCGCAGTGTTTGTGGATTTGTATCCTTATTTTGTGGGGAAATTATACCCAGCTTCTGGATTTTGTGATTTACGCATCGCTGATTTTTTACATAATTACAACTGCGGGCATTTTTGTTTACAGAAAACGCAGAAAAAATGCAAATCTTATCTTTAGAATTAACAATTTCTTCCCTGTAAGCTTTTTGATTCTTGCCGGCATAATTATTATCTGCCTGACGCTTTACAAACCCTTATATACTCTCCCCGGGCTGTTGATTACGCTTGCGGGAATTCCTGTTTTTCATATTTGGAATAAAAACAAAGATAAATAGCTTTTTTCGGTTAATTTGATTAAAAAATTTGTTTATTATAATTTATTAAATACAGGTTGATTAGTAGAAAGAGTATGAAATGATTACACAAACATCGATGAAAACGCATTATAACGAAACATTGAGTATTGATAACATTAATGAAACCGTTACTCTTGCGGGCTGGGTTTCCGCGGTAAGAGATTTGGGCGGTATTATTTTTATCGAATTGAGAGATAAAACCGGATTTTTTCAGGTTGTTGCTGACCCGCAGATAAATCCTGAGGTTCATAATATATTTTCCGGTATTAAAGACGAATTTGTAATCCAGGTTACGGGAAAAATCACAAAACGCCCGCCTGAAACATACAATCCCGATTTGAAAACCGGCGAAATCGAAATGTATCCCGAAAAAGTCGAAATCCTGTCAAAAGCTAAACTTTTGCCGTTTGAGCTTTCTTCTGACGATACAAAAGAAGATATCCGCTTAAAATACAGATATCTTGATATCCGCCGTCCGGCAATGGTTAATAATCTTAAACTTCGCCATGATATTGTGCGCGCAATCAGAGATTACATGAATAATCTTGATTTTATGGAAGTTGAAACCCCTATTTTGATTAACACAACGCCGGAGGGGGCACGTGATTACCTCGTTCCGAGCCGTGTTCAGGAGGGTAAATTCTATGCGCTTCCGCAGTCCCCGCAAATTTTTAAACAACTCCTTATGGTCGGCGGACTTGAAAGATATTATCAGATTGCAAGATGTTTCCGCGATGAAGACCTCAGAGCCGACAGACAGCCTGAATTTACGCAGGTTGATATTGAAATGTCGTTTGTCGGGCAGGATGATATTATTAATTTGACCGAAGGGCTTATTGTTGAGGCTTTTAAAGCCGCAAATGTCGAGGTAAAACCGCCTTTCACCAGAATTAGCTGGCAAGAAGCCATGGACAGATTCGGTTCTGACAAACCTGATGCAAGATTCGGGCTGGAACTTTTTGATATTGGCGATATTTTGATGGAATCAACCTTTGAACCCGTCAAAGAAACCCTCAAAAACGGCGGAATCGCTAAAGCTATAAAAATCCCCGGTATTGCCGGCTACTCCAGAAAAGAAATGGACGATGTCCGCTCGCTGGCTATTTCTTACGGGGCAAAAGGGCTTGCATGGATTACATATATGGAAGACGGAACGGTCAAATCGCCTGTTCTTAAGTTCTTAAACGATGAACAAATCAAAAAACTTCAGGAACGCGCTGACGCAAAACCCGGTGATATAGTGTTCTTCGTGGCGGATGAGCCGAAAACAACTTATGATGTAATGGGCAGGTTCAGACTTTTCTTTGGCGACAAACTCGGATTGATTGATGAAAACAAACATGCGCTTTTGTGGGTTGTTGACTTCCCGATGTTTGAATACAGCAAGGAATTTGACCGCGTAATGGCAATGCACCATCCGTTCACCTCGCCGAACCTTGAAGATGTCGACAAAATGGCAACCGAACCGCTAAAATGCCGTTCAATCGCTTACGATATTGTATATAACGGCACAGAACTCGGCGGCGGCAGCGTTAGAATCCATTCTCCCGAAGTTCAGCAGAAAGTTTTCAAGGCTCTGGGATTGGAGGATGAAGAAATCGAAAGAAAATTCGGTTTTATGCTTCAGGCGTTCCAGTACGGCACTCCTCCGCATGCAGGACTGGCAATCGGGCTCGACAGATTGGTCGCTTTGCTTGCACATCAGTCTTCTATCCGCGAAGTTATTGCTTTTCCGAAAAATTCTGCGGCAAAATGCTTAATGACCAACGCGCCGGCCGTTGTTTCGGAAGAACAGCTTCAGGAACTTCACCTGAAATCAACAATAAAGGCTCCGATTCACTAAAATGCGGATTCAGGGCACTTATAATAAATTTATCAACATTCAGGCTCAAAAGGGAAAAGTTTCAGTTATTTCCCCTGCCAAAGCTATGCGAATTGATGAAAAAATCGCAGATTCATTTCATAGAGCGGCAAAAAGTGCACTAAAAAAGCAGAGGAATTCGGAAAATCTTTTGAAAAATCGGGAGATATATGGATAAATTTGAAGAAAAAACCTTATCATCAAAAACCGTCTATAATGGACGGATTTTTGATATTACAAAGGATGAAATTGAGCTTTCCGACGGGCTGAAACGCGAGCGGGAAATCATCCATCATCCGGGCGGTGTGGTGATTTGCGCGCAAAAAGAAAACGGAAACATTCTTTTTGTAAAACAGTACCGTTACGCTGTGAAATCAGTCCAGACGGAGCTTCCGGCAGGCCGCCTTGAAAAAGGTGAAGACCCCTTGTTTGCGGCAAAGCGTGAATTGAGGGAAGAAACAGGATATCTTGCTCAAAACTGGGATTCTCTCGGGTTTATTTTTACAACTTTTGGCATTTGCGACGAAAAATTGTACCTTTTTAAGGCAACCGGATTGACTTTTGACTGTCCGGAGCCGGATGAGGGCGAGATTTTGGATTATTTTGAACTTCCGTTAAGCGAAGTGTACAATCTCATAAAAAATGGTACAATTAATGATGCGAAAACAATATGTGCTCTTATGCGCGCATTTAAGCTGACGGATTAGTTATTATGATAAAAATGCTGGTTCTCGACATCGACGGAACTATATTCAGAAAAGATTATACCGCCTCCCAAAGGGTTAAAGATACCCTGAAACGCCTTTCTGAGAAAGGAATAAAGGTTGTTTTGTGCACGGGACGGATGTATGCGGCAACAAAATTAATCGCAGAAGAACTCGGTCTCAAAACTCCTGTAATCTGCTACCAGGGCGGGCTCGTCAAGGATTTTTGCAACGAAGAAAAGACGCTCCATGAGTGCACAATGCCTCCGGAACTTGCCCGCGGAGTTATAACAGAGCTCAAAAAGCGTAATGTATTCTTTAATTTGTATGTTAATGATGTTTTGATGGTCGAAGAGGACAGCAGGCTGATTAGGGATTATGTTGACGCCAGAAATATTGAATATAAAGTCATCGGAACCTGTGACGGGCTGGATTTGAACGGTGTGAACAAGATTCTTGCGATTGACGATGACACGGAATTGATAGAGAAGCTCCAAAAAGAAATGGCGGAAAAATATAAGGATAAATTGTACGTTGTGCGCTCAACGCCGCGTTTTTGCGAGTTTTCGAGCCTTGACGCCACAAAAGGCAACGCCGTTAGATTTCTTGCTGAATTATGGGGCATAAAAAAAGAAGAAATCATGGCCTGCGGTGATCAGGATAACGATATTGAAATGCTGCTTGCCGCAGGGACAAAAGTCGCAATGGGAAATGGCTCAGAGGCGCTGAAAGCGGTAGCGGATTATGTAACGGACACGGTTGATAATGACGGCGTGCCCAAAGCAGTAGAAAAATTCATTGATTTGTAAAATAAGGAGAGTTTTATGTACAGAATAGGACAGGGGTTTGATATTCACCAGCTTGTTGAGGAAAGGGATTTGATTCTTGGCGGTGTGCGCATAGAAAACTGCAAAGGGCTGCTCGGTCATTCCGATGCTGACGCGCTTTGCCATGCAATTATCGATGCAATGCTCGGTGCGCTGGCTCTCGGGGATATCGGCATGCATTTTCCTGACGATGACCCTCAATATTACGGCTGTGATAGCACAGAGCTTTTAAAAGACGTTTTATATCTTGTAATTAAAAACGGTTACAGAATCGGCAATATTGATTGTACGATTAAAGCCCAAACCCCAAAACTTTCGCCCTACATTGATGAAATCAGAAGCAATTTGGCCAATATATTGAAAATCAGGATGAATCAGATTTCTGTCAAGGCGAAAACAATGGAAGGAATGGGGCCAATCGGCGAAAGCAAGGCTATTGCCGTTGATGCGGTCGTTCTTCTTGAAGAAATAATCGTCTAAATACTTTCAATATCGAAATTTTCAGCATTGACCTCCCGCAGGAAACCTACCCAGCTGTTGTAGTATTCTGCGAGGGTCTTTGTGTATTCGATTATGATGGATTTGTAGGATTGTTCCATTACGATAAAGGTTGTCAGGTTTGATTTTCCGGCTCCATAGTTCTTTTTGGAAAGGTTTATCATTTCTTTTGAACATTTAAGCAGTTTTTCGTTGTAATCGTTGAGATTCATTTTTGCTGTAACAAAACGCTCATACGCGCTGCTCAAATCCTTGAGAGCTTTGTTTTCTGCCGACTGGTAGTTCAATTCAGCTTTATCTATTTCAAGTTTTGCATTTGCGATTTCGGGTTTGTAAGAATAAAAAAGCGGAATGTTTGTGATATTTGCCCCTGCGTATGCTCCGCCCTGAAATTTTCCCTCCTCGCTCATTGCTCTGGTCTGATAACCGTATCCGCCGAAAAACTCCAAATCCGGAATTCTCTGGCGCGCCACAAGTGTAAGATTTTTCTGCGCAACATCTATTTTTTGTTTTGCAATCCTTATATCATAGCGGTTTGAGAGGCTTTTTTGCGCAATCAGCTCAAACAGCGGCAGCTTTGTTTTGGGCGGAGGGGTCATAAGCGCGTCAAAATCGTCCTTTTCATCAAAAAGGCTGTCAATCGCGTCAAACTCAACTTCGGTCATCCCCTGCGGGTTAATAACTTTGTTAAAATTGTGCAAAGCGGCTTTAACCTCTGCTCTGGCGGTGTTTACATGCGTAACCATTTGATTTATCGCGATTTCAGCCTGAAGTACATCCATTTCCGTTGTCTCGCCGGCTGCAACTTTCTTTTTGGCAATTGAAAGCAGCTCTTCAAGCAGTTTTTGCTGCATTTGGAGGTTGTTCAGAATGGATTTTGACACCGCAAGCTTGATGTATGCTTCTCTGACATCCATTTTTAAGTCAAATTCGTAATAACCTACATTTTCCTTTGTTAAAAGCAGGTTTGATTCTGCAAGTTTCTTTCTGGCGTCCCTTTTGGCGATTTCTACGCCCTGTGTTGCGCCCAGCATTTGCGGATTCCCGCGGGCAATGCTGCCGATATTAAAAAATGTGTTTATTTCTGTTGGCTGGAGCTTGTTTGCGGATTTTATGTTGTTTTTTGCAATTTCCACATCAATTTGCGCTGCTTTGTAGTCAATATTGTTTTGTACGGCTATGTCTATTGCCTGCTGCAGCGTAATTTTCCGCGGCTGCGCACAGAATGCGCTGTTTGCGCACAGAAACAAAGCCAGAAGTGTAAAAAATCCAATAAATTTTCTCATAACAAAATAATAACATGGAAAAATTCTGCTTCTTTTGATAAAATTGGCATGTAAGGAGTTATTTATGCAAATTTCACCGATTTTTTCGCCCTCTTTCGGGAGCGGTCAAAAAAAGAGATACAATCCTTTGAAAATCACCGGCTACGGGGCTGTTGCCGCCGGCGTTGCAAGCGCTGTTGCGGGGCATTCTCATAAAATAACCGCGCATAAGTATCTTGCAGGAGCCGCAGGGCTATTTACGCTTGCGCATATCTATTTGATTGAAAGATTTAGGTTTAACAAGGGGTAGATTTTAGGTTGTTGCAGTAAAAATTAAGATATTTCTCTTTTCCGTTCCGATTCTTACGGTGGGGGGCTCTCAAATACCCTCACACAGGTCTGTTTTTCCCCTACGGGCAGGCCCTCACCCGCCCTACGGGCACCCTCTCCCATCGGAGAGGGAAATTTTGCTCCCTCGCCCCTACTTATTTACCTTAATTATTCTCCCTCCCCATACGGGGGAGGGCTGGGGGGGGGGACAACCCGGAGGGGAAGCCAGAGAGGGTTGGGAAGAGGGGGTGACCGCTTGCAGCCTCAAAAAATGAACAATTTTTTGTGCAGAATTTCATAAACCCGGAAAGTGCCGGAATTCCCTTTTGTAGTGACTATGGGGGAGGCAGCTTTATCTGCAAAATCCCGCTTTTTCTCTGTTCTGCCGGAGGAATCGGAACGGAAAAAGGGAATTCCGGCACTTTCGCCCCCCTTTGCCCAAAAACAAACGAAATTCCCCCCTTAATCTTTACATAATTTAAATAAAAACTTGCATAACTTATTTTTTTGATAAAAAATTATATACGAGGTATTTATGCAACTAGAATATTTATACTCCAAAATCCACAGAGCGACTGTGACCGAAGCAAATCTTGAATACGTCGGCTCAATAACCATTGACCAAGAACTTATGGACGCGGCAAAGCTTCAGGAAGGTCAAAAAGTCGATATTCTCGACATTAATAACGGAGAAAGATTTCAAACTTATGTTATAAAAGGCGAATACGGCAAACGTGATATCTGTTTGAACGGAGCCGCCGCAAGAAAAGTCCAGATTGGCGATAAGGTCATTATTGTGTCCTATGCGTCAATGACATTGGAAGAAAAAGCTGAATTTGAACCCAGCGTGGTAATAGTTGATGAAAATAACGATATCGTGTCCGTTTCGGGCGTTCCCGGAAAACCGATGGAGAAATTTCTCGCAGGTTCAGCTTCATTATCTTAAAAAATCTTAAAAAACCGTCAAATTTCAATTTGTTCGGTTTTTTGTTTAAGTAAATAAAAAAAGCAGGAGAAAAACCTTGCCCACAACAATAACAAAACCCCAACAGAAACTGTCTGAATCCCCGAAAGCAAAAATTCTCGCTCCGTACGTGCAAATGAGATTAAATAAGATTTTTTATGACGAATTAAACTCGCACGACTCGATTTTTGTTAAATTTGATAAAAATATAATAAGAAAAATCGCCTCGTTCATCTCCGGCGAAACAAAACGCTCCTGCGCAATCGGCATTGCCGGCGAAACTGCCAGCGGAAAATCGACCATCGCAATGGACATAATCGACACAATCAACATGTTCACGCGAGAATATTGCCTTGAAAACACCATTACAAGGATAAATACTGACGATTATTACTACGACCGCTCGGAAATGGTCAAGACTGCGGGCAGTTTTGCGGAATTTGCAAAGAATTATGACCTTGATGTGCCCGAGGCGCTTGAGCTTGACCTGATGGCGTCCCATATTAAACAGCTTCTTGCCGGAAGAAAGGTTCTTCTGCCAAAATATGACCTTTCCGGCACCGCAAAAAGATATGACAACTACACTCCTGCCGACCCTGCAAATATTATCATTTCAGAGGGGCTTTTTACTTTGACAGAGAAGATTGCGGGCGTTTTTGACATAAAAATTTATGTTGATGTAAGCGCAAATGTGCAAAAAGACCGCTTTTACAAGCGCGCAGCCGAAAGAAACCTCGGCGATTCGGCTGATGAGGTTTATGAAAACGCCTCTTCAAAGGCAAAAATCCACATCCACCCGACCGCAGAAACCGCAGATATTATACTTACAGGCGAAGCTGACAGGGAACGCTACAAACAGTTTATAAATCGCGTTCTTTGCGTTGTTGAAGAACTTCATCACAAGGATTTGGTGCTTTTTTAATGAAATTATGCGTGTTTCAGGGAACTTTCAACCCGATTCATAACGCGCATTTGGGCGTGTGTGAATATATCGTTAAAAATCTCAATTTTGATAAGGTTCTGCTCATTCCTGCGCAAAATCCCCCGCACAAAGAGCTGGATTCGTCGCTTGCCGCCCACAGACTCGAGATGGTCAAACTTGCTGCTTCAGAACATGATTATCTTGGCGTAAGCGACATTGAATATCGCAGAAATACCCCGTCTTACACTTATGAAACCATAAAACAGCTTTACAATGATTATGAAATTGACGGTAAAATCAATTTTATTATAGGCACGGACGCTTTCCGAAAGATTGAGAGCTGGTACGAATCGGACAAACTCAAAGAACTTGTCGATTTTCTGCTGTTTTTACGCGATAATGAGTATGACAGTGAGAATTTTGAAAATCTTCGCGCAAAAGGGTATAATTTCCGTTTGATGAAAATGCCTTTTAACGATATTTCTTCAACGCAAATAAGAAATCTCGCTGCAAACTCAAAACCAATCTCGAATATCGTGCCGAAATCCATAGAGGAGTATATAAAAAAACATGGGTTGTACAGAATTCACAAAATATAAAAGCCTTGATGAGATAAAAGGCTGGCTAAAACGCAATTTGAATGAAGAACGCTACGAACACACGCTCGGAACCGCTGATATGGCGGAGCGGCTGGCTGAAATGCTTAATCTTGATAAAAATAAGGCTAAACTGGCGGGGCTTCTTCACGACTGCGCAAAATGCTTTCCTAATGAAAAACTTCTTGAAATTATTCATTCAAAAATCCCCGATGTCGATGAATGCGAGCTTTTGAACTACAAAACCCTGCATGCACCTGTCAGCGCGTACATTGCGAAAGAAGAATTCGGCGTTGATGACGCTGAAATCCTCAGCGCAATCAGATGGCACACGCTTGCTTATTGCGGGATGACGGATTTTGAAAAAATCGTTTTTCTTGCGGACAAAATCGAAGAAAATACGCGCGATTTAACGTTTTCCGGTGAATGCCTTGCGCTTTTGAAAGAGAAAAACGGGCTGGATAAGGCGATGTTTAAGTGTTTTGAGGCTACGATAAAGAGCCTTGTCGATAGAAGGTTGGCGATTTGTCATATCACTATTGATGTTTACAATGAGCTTCTGGGGAAAATATAAGGTTTATACAGGGGCAAGAATTGGGCAAAATGTTCTGCTAAACTTGTTTTGGCCTTTTATTATTCAAAAGAGCAGAAATTAACCTAAAATTGGCCGCAAAGAAGCATAATTCAATTTTTCTGCCTCGATTCGCTTCGCTGGAATAGGTCAGAAAAATTAAATTATGCTTCTTTGCTCGAAAATTGCGGTATTTAGGGGGAGGATTGTTAAGAAATATTAAATTAAATCAAAAAGCAAGCCGTTAAAGCCTGCTTTTTTGTTAATTCAGTATCCTTACCCCCGCACCGCTGCCAATATTTTTGTTGTTGTAGTAGCCGCCGGTGTTCCCCATATAATAATCCTGCATTCCGGCGCCGTTTCCGGGGTTGTACTGGCTGTAGCCGCCGAATTGCGAATAAGGGTCATACATTGACGGCGTAAATCCGGTCATCGTGCCCATTCCAAAGCCTCCTGCCACGTAATCAAGGAACTTCCCGAGGAAAGACTGGCGCTGCATTCTCGGAGAATTATAATAATTCGGCGAAAAAGCGGAATTTCTTGCTGCTATTTCGGGGTAGGTGTTGTAATGTTTTGCGGCGGTTTTTACTGTCTGAAATCTTTGCCTTAAATTCCCGCCCTGCATTGCACCCAGCATTTCTTTTTCGAGCCTTGTTATCCGCGTTTCCGAGTCATCCTGCGGAAATGTACGCCCGAAAACCCTGCTTTCGAGTTTTGCAATATCCCGTGAAGAAATTCCGTACATCATGCCCTCATCAACATTTGCGAGAATATTGTCCATTCTGCTGGCAAGCGGCATTCCGGAGAACTTTCTGCGAAACATTTTTTGCTCAATTCGATTCAATCTGTTATAAATATCTTCTCTTTCGTAAGTTCGATGAAAGAGTATGCCCTCGACCTGTGATATTTTCGGATAATTTTCATGTGTAGTGCGTCTGCTGAGCTGATTTGCGGTTGTTGCCGGTACAGGCAGCCGGCTCACCGGCTGGAGCGGCTGAAATGTTGTGACTTTATATGCAAATGCCTCGTTTCCTGCAATCAATAGAAAAACAGCCAAAATTATAATGCTGCGCATGCTTATCTCCCTTTTTTAATGCTCAAATCCGATATTAAAGCGAAGAGAGAACCTCCGCATTAGCCGTCAGGCCCGACAAAAGGGCTAATTTGCGTCGCGCAAAAGCTGCAAAGTCGCTTTTAGCTCATGAGAAAAGTATTCGACCTGTTTTTGGATGTTTTCTTTGCTATATACCTGCCCTTCGTTCTGATAGGTCAGATATTTTAAATAAATTTGCGCCTCACAGCGTAATGTCGCCACAGCACGTGCCTGCGCGGAAAGTTCCTGTAGCTTTTTAAACGAAATGTAAAATCTTTCCGGTTTGTCAGCGTATTTTTCTGTTAAATAATCTGCATGGTCAATGATTGAGCTCGCTATTGCGTTGAATTTTTGAACATCACCCTGTTTTTCGATACATTTTTGCATTTTTTCAAGAATCGGGATTACGTCGTTAATATCATTGATATACGGGGATGTTTTGTCTTTTTTGAGGATAATATCTATGTAGGTAGGGTGATTTCTCGGCGATGGGGTAAGTTTTACCGGCGAATCCAGCTCATCAGCCGGCGTAAAAAGCTGCTGCGTGACAGCAGGAGTAGTTTTTAAGTACTCAAATTGCGGTTCAATCTTTGGGAGTGAACCTTTGTAACCTGCGCCGGAGAATAGGACTGCACAAAATATTATGCTCAATATTCTTTTCATATTTCTATTATAACGAAATAAATGCCGGTGTCATTCTTCGGATAATGGAGATTTTGTGCGGGTGCGGGAAAGATTTGAAGATTGGGGTGCTTTGACATCGAAAAAGGTGCGGGATATGATGTTTAAATGAACTTGTTTGACGAATTGGAAAAATCTAATAAACAAATCCCGCTAGCGGAGCTTCTGCGCCCGAAAACCGTTGATGAGTACCTCGGACAAGGGCAAATTGTCGGGGAAAATGCCGCTTTTATGAACCTTTTGCGCTCCGGACGGCTTTTTTCATGTATTTTCTGGGGACCTCCGGGCTGCGGGAAAACTACGCTGGCAAGATTGATTGCGGGCAGCACAAACAGCGATTTTATTGAGCTCAGCGCTGTTACTTCGGGCATAAAAGAGATAAAAGACGCGGTTGACAGGGCAAAAGAGTCCCTGCGCTATAACAAAAAAACAATTCTTTTCATAGATGAAATCCATCGTTATAGCAAAACCCAGCAGGATGCGCTTTTGCCCCATCTTGAGAACGGAACGCTTTATTTAATCGGTTCTACGACGGAAAATCCGTCTTTTCAGGTCGTTCCGGCGCTGGTTTCGAGGGTTCAGGTCATAAGGCTCAACCCGATTGATGACGAAAATATAATGAATATTGTCAAAAAAGGATTCGGCTATCTTTCTCAAAAACACGGTGTTATTACAACTACCAATGAAATTCTTGAATATATTGTAAGATATGCCCGCGGTGACGCAAGATTGGCGCTAAATCTTGTTGAAAATTCGTTTTTTGCGGCTGATTTTAAGGAAAATAAAAGAAATTTAACCCTTGAAATTTTGGAGGGGCTTGCGCAGGAAAAAAGAATACAATATGCCAGACAGGAGCATTATGACTGCGCTTCGGCGTTCCAGAAGAGCTTGCGCGGCTCGGATAAGGACGCAGCAATTTATTGGCTTGCTAAAATGATTGTTGCGGGCGAAGATCCCAGATTTATTGCAAGAAGATTGATTGTTTGCGCTGCCGAGGACGTTGGAAATGCCGACCCGATGGCGCTTGTCGTTGCAATGAACGCCTATCGGGCTGTTGAGCTCGTTGGAATGCCCGAGGGACGGATTCCGTTGGCTCAGGCAGTTGAATATGTTGCCTGCGCGCCGAAATCCAACAGGGCAATCTGCGCTGTTGACGCGGCGGTTGCAGATATTTCGAGCGGGCTGGATTTCCCGCCGCCTATGCATTTGCGCGACGCTCATTATAAAGATGCTCAAAAATACGGTTTTGGAAAAGGTTATATTTATACCCATGAAAACCCCGATGCAAAACAGCAGTTTATGCCGGACGAATTGAAAGACAAAAAGTATTTTAAAGAATAAACGCAACAAAAAAGCCGGATTTAAGTCCGGCTTTTTTATAATTAGTATAACCACTATGCGAATTTCGGTGCTGAGTTCTTGATTTCGTTTTCTTCTGCCTTTTCGACCGATTGTCTTTCTGCCGTAAGGGCTTGAACCTGAGTTTCGAGATTTTTTCTTTCGAGTTCTATCTGGTTTTCCATTTCTTTTACGCTCTGTAAATCGCCTGAGCTTTGGAAATCTATCATCATACCTGCGAACTGGAACTGTTGAGCCATTGCATTTTGCATTGCATAAGAACCGCTCAAGAGCTGTTGTAATGCTGCCGGATCATTTCCTGCTTGATTAATTGCAGCCTGTGTTTGCAAGTTCATTCTTTGAGTGAAAGCGTTGCCGATTGTGTTGAACATACCCTTAATCCACGAGATCTGCCTTTCTTTGTCACCGGCAGCCTTTGATAAGGTCTGTTGTTGTTGTGATAACTGCATAATCCTGAAGTTTAGTTGATTAATGCGGTTAGTCAACATCAATTTTCTAGCTGTGAAAACTGCGTAACCCATTTCTTAGGTGTCCTCTCGTGTTTTGTAGTCCTCGTATTTAAATAAAAACATTTTAGAATTGATAATTGCCTTTTTAGTGCATGTTTTATCAATTTTTGTTAACATAACTTAACATAAAGTATATAAAAAGTAGCTATAACTTGATTTTTACTTTTTTAAGCTTTTAGCAAAGTTTTTGACAAATTCAAGCATGTGAGGGTGTTTCTGGTGGTTGTAGCCCATTGTAAAGAACTCAAAAACAGCTTCATGAAAAGATTTAATCCTGAATTGCAGTTCATAAAGCGCAATCATTGTACCTGTGCGGTCTTTTCCGTGCTTGCAGTGAACAAAAACCTTTTTATGGGCTTTTCTTGCCTTGTCCATATAGTCCAGAAACCCCTGTGCAGTTTCATTTGTCGGGCCGATTTTGGAGTTTATTGGGAAATTTACGTATTCCATCCCGATTTTCTTCACAAGAGCGCGTTCTTTCGTACCTTTTTTATCAAAACCGCTTCGCAGGCTTATTACCGAGTCAAAACCGAGCCTTTTTAGCTCTAAAAATTCTTCCGGTTCCGGCAATGCGCCGCGATAGAGAGTTTCATCCACTTTTCGGAAGTTTTCTATGCTTGTTTTTATTACGTTTTTTTGAGGCATAGGATAAATCTTAAATGGCATATATTGTTCCGGGTTGTAAACTTGTTTTATCTAAAATCCTGTAAAAAAATATTTTGCTACTTATTATTATATAGTTTTACGAATTTTTACAAGCTACTGCCCGTTTTCGTAGATTGAGTATTCTTTTGATTCTTCTTCCCAGTCGTTGCGCTCAACTTTGAATGCATGTGACCAGAATTTTTCGATTGCGTAAGTTTCACGCTCCTCTTTGTGCAGAACATGTACGATAACATCGCCATAATCAAGGAGATTCCACCTGTTTTTAAGGTCGTTTTCCTCGCCGGCGGGAATTCTTCCGAAAAGGTGCTTAACACGTTCTCTGACGTTTTCAGTAAGCGCTTTTACCTGCGTATTTGTGTCAGCCGAACAAATCACAAAGTAATCGGCCAGCATGGAAACATTGCTGATGTTCAGGATTGTGATATCTTTTGCCAATTTGTCGTCCAGAATTCTTGCGAGAATGCTTGCGAATTTATATGAGCTGAGTTCTTCCATTTTTTCTCCTTAATTAAACTTTTTCATCATGTTCAATGTGAAGCGTGCGCTGGGGAAAGGGGATTTCAATGCCGGCTTCATCAAATTTGTCTTTAATTGCCTTGTAAAACGCTCTTCCTACCTGCCACTGGTATCTGGGACGGGTTTTGTAGCGGGCTTTTATAACTACAGCAGAATCCCCCAGGCTGTCAACCCCGAGCAGCTCCAGCGGGGCATAAACATCCTCTTTGTGTTCATAATTCTGCCGGAAATCTTTGTCGAGCTCTTTTATGACCTCATAAACCCGGTCGAGGTTCTCTTTGTATGCTACACCAATATCAAAAACATAATAAGAATAGTCGCGTGTCATATTTGTTACAATATCTATCATACCGTTTCTTATATAATGCACATTCCCCGACATATCCCTCAACACGACGAGTTTTATATCGACTTTTTCGACTGTTCCGAGCTTTCCGGCTATTTCAACAACATCTCCGACCCTGATTTGCCCCTCCAGAATCAAAACCAGCCCTGTAATCAAATCTTCGACAAATCTTTTTGAGCCAAAACCTACAGCAACCCCCAGAACCCCTGCTGCTGTCAATATCGGGCGAATATCAATGCCTAATTTGTTCAAAATGTACATTCCGCCCAGAATTATAATTACAGCGTCAACAGCTGACTGGATAAGGTGCTGGGTTGTATTAATTTGTTTGATAAATTCCGTATCTTTGCTAAAATTCCGCGCTCTTTCGGCAAATCTGCCGATAATAAAGTGTGCAGCTTTAATTATTAACGCAAAAAATATAATCTGTGTGCAAACTATAAAAGCATCGCTTTGAACTATGGTAGTTATTAAATCTATTTTTTCCTGACGCATATTATACTCCCTCGGTCTTTATTAATTGTAATTAAAATCTTTAGTTAATGCAAACAATCAGAAGTTAGCCGTCCGGCTATGTATAAAAATTTTTTTGAGCGTGGATAATATGAATATTACTGATTTATCAATGAATCATTTGTCATGCCGGACTTGTTACGGCAGCGCAAGGTCATTGCGGCTCTAAAACGGGCTCAAAATGACGGCTTTGAAAATTATTAATAAGGAGAGAATAATGAATAAAAGAGTTTTGTTATGTATTATGGACGGCTGGGGCATTAACAAAGACTGCCCGAAAGACGCGACCAAAACGGCCGAAACGCCGAACTTTGACCGATTAAAATCCACTGAAAAATACACACAAATCAACGCTTCAGGCGAATATGTGGGGCTTCCTGACGGCCAGATGGGAAATTCCGAGGTCGGCCACCTGAATCTCGGCGCAGGCCGCGTTGTTTATCAGGATTTAACAAGAATCAACAAGGAAATCCGCGAAGGAAAATTTTTTGAAAACAAAGCGTTTAAAGCTGCAATCGACCATGTTAAAAAGAACGATTCCTCGCTTCATCTTTACGGACTTGTTTCAACAGGCGGCGTTCACAGCTCTTTTGATCATATAAAAGCCCTTATAAAAATGGCTGCTGACAACGGTTTGAAAAAAGTTTATGTTCACGCGTTCCTCGATGGCCGTGACACGCCCCCGAAAAGCGCTGTTGAGTTCCTCGCTGAGCTGGAAAATGAGCTGAAAAAATACAATCTTCCCCAAATCGCCACAATCTCGGGCAGATATTATGCAATGGACAGAGATAACAGATGGGAAAGGGTTGAAAAAGCATATAATGCGCTGCTTTTTGGTGAAAGCGAAAAGGCTGACAATTCCGATGACGCAATTAAAGCTTCTTATGCAAAAGATGTCACGGATGAATTCGTTTTGCCCACAATAACAAATTCTGACCCGAATTCAAGAATTAAAGATAATGACGCGATTATTTTCTTCAATTACAGACCTGACAGAGCACGCGAAATCACCAGAGCGATGACTTTTGAGAATTTTGACGGTTTTGTCAGAAAAGCAAGAAGAAATAACCTTTTCTACGTTTGTATGGCGCAGTATGATGAAACTTTCCCGCTCGCAATTGCTTATCCGCCGGAAAAACTCGTGAATATTCTCGGCGATGTCCTCGACGAAAACGGAATTAAGCAGTTCAGAACAGCTGAAACCGAAAAATATGCGCACATAACATTTTTCTTTAACGGCGGTGAAGAAAAATCAGGAAAACTCGAAACCAGAGCGCTTGTTGCGTCGCCCAAGGTGCCTACTTACGATATGCAGCCTGAAATGAGCGCTCCGGAAGTTTGCGAAAACGTTTTAAAAGCGCTGGATAACCCTGAATACGGATTTATCCTCGTAAACTTTGCAAACCCCGATATGGTCGGCCATACAGGCGTTTTTGAGGCTGCTGTTAAGGCTGATGAAACAGTTGATAAATGCGTTGGCAGAATTGCCGAAAAAGCTAAAGAAAACGGCGTAATTATGCTGCTTACCGCTGACCACGGCAACTCCGAATGCATGGAAGACCCTGTAACGCACGCACCTTTCACGGCTCACACGACAAATCCTGTTCCGTTCCTGCTTATTAACGGGAATAATGCTTATGAGCTGAAAGAAACAGGCGCTTTGTGCGATGTTGCGCCGACTGTATTGCAGCTTCTTGGCATAAAACAGCCTGAAGAAATGACCGGGCAAAGCCTTATCAAGTAGTATTAATTAAGAATTGTAAATATTAACATAAAAAGCGTCAAAATTTGAACTTGACGCTTTTTATTCCCGCAGTAGCCGAAATAATAATCATATAAGGAGAAAATAATGATTAAATTTAACCCGAGTACAGTTATCCCCAAAGCAGCTGACATAGAAGCAGCAGCTCAAAAGGCAATGAGCAGAATAGACGCACAATTGAGCAAACTGCCCCCTGTTCAGCCAAAAAGAACTTTCAATTCTGAGCTTCCTCCGCTCAAAAAGCCGGCAAGCGCTGCTGATACTTTTCCGGGTATCTATGACAACCCTGTTGTAACTTTCTTCTCTCCGAGAACTACAGAAGCAACAAAAAAACTCAGCGCAGATGCAGCTATTAAACAATACGGCTTCTTTGGCTAGTATTTGACATTAGAATATTTACTTTTTAAGATAGGTCTATGAATTTAGACCTATCTTCTTGTATTTTCAAAGAAAAAATAAGAAAACTAGACTTAAACGGGGCAAATATTGGCGGGGATTCGTCATACTCTTTTATGGGGGAAAACAATAATTCCGCACAACCCTTTTTTGCGCTGGAAATTCCTTATGCAAAGGACAATTTCTATCCGGATTATATTAACGAAGCTTTCGGCACAGAAGATTTTTATGAAAAATTAAAAATTGCGCTGAATTCCGGCGCTGATATGGTTTCTGTAAAATTCAATGCTGATGAAAGCTCGCTTGAAGCGCTTTGTGAAGAAATTCCCTCAATAATCGCCCAAATTGAGGCTTTTTCATCAAAACCAATGATTTACAGGGGCGCAAATAATACTGAAATTGATAAAATTCTTCTCCCTAAAATCGCTGAATCAGCGAAAAAACAGTCAATTATCTCTTTTGCTGACGAAACAAACTACGAGGAAATTGTTCCTCCCGTTGTGAATGCCGGTCATTGCCTGGTTTTGCGCACTCCGATTGACATAAACCTTGCAAAAGAGCTGAATATCCTCACAATCGACAAAAACCTGCTTCCTGACAGGATTTTAATTGATCCTGATATGGGCGGGCTGGGCTACGGGCTTGAATATGGCTACAGCATAGTCGAAAAAATTAAACAGGCGGGCTTTGACGGCGATACAATGCTCAATATGCCGATAATCGCCTTTATCGGGGAAGAAACCTGCAAGGCAAAAGAGGCAAAAAGCGAAAAATTTGATGAAAATTGGGGAATCTACGAAGAGCGGGCCGCAATGTGGGAAATTTCTGCGGCCTCGGCAATGATTTGTGCGGGGGTAAACCTGCTGGTTCTCTGGAATCCTGAAACTATAAAAACGCTGAAAGGGTTGATAAAATGAGCTTGACCGGTATGCAAATTTTTAAATACCTCCCTGCCGCAAAAAAATCCGAAGGCACAAATTGCAAAAAATGCGGCTGCCCGACCTGCATGGCGTTTGCACTGAAGCTTGCAAAACAGCAAATCAGCGTTGAAAAATGCCCTTTTGCTCCGGCAGAGCTGGTTGAGCAGTGTAAAGAATGCTCCAAAACCCAGCAGCATGAAATTCAGCTCTCAAAAGACTGCAAAGTGGGCGGGGAAACCGTTATGTTCAGGCATGAAAAAACATTTGTGAATCCTGCTGCTATTTTTGTAAAACTCGACCCTGATTCGGCTGATTTTGAGAAAACTTTTGAAAAAATCAGGAAATATTCTATTGAGCGCGTCGGAGAAACCTTTAAAATCAACGGAATCTATTTAACCGGCGAAAATCCGGGCATAGAAAAAGAAATAACCGGCGCCGGATTTGCTCTTTTGAAAGAAAATGACGCTCGTATCGTCAGAGGAGCGAATCTTCAAGAACTTGCCTGCAATTCTATGAACAAAATCAATCAGGGCGAAAATCAGCTTCTTTTAATGCCTGAAATCAAGGAATTTAGCGTTCAAAAAATCCTCGAAACCTTTACACAGATAAGAAGAAAGGCGATTCTTGACCGTTATGAGCCTTTTACTTATCCTGTGATTGCTGATTTGCCTCATTTTGATGATGTTTATAAAATCTGCGCTCTTGCGTCCATGCTGATTTGCCGTTATGCAAGCATTATTGTGCTCGATACTTTTAATGAAGCGCTTCTTGCGTCTTTGTTTACGCTGAGGCAAAATATCTACACAAATCCGCAAAAACCGCTCCAGGTCGAGTCTAAAGTGTATGAATTTAACGAACCGGACGAAAATTCCGTGGTTTTGATGACGACGAACTTTGCGCTGACCTATTTTGCTGTTGCGGGCGAGCTGGAATCGATGCCTTTTGGCTCTTACCTTGTTGTTACGCCATCTGACGGCATGAGTGTGCTTACGGCATGGTCAGCTGATAAATTTAATGCGGAAATTGTCGCAAAAATGCTGAAAAAGGTCGATTTGGCGTCCAAAATTAAGACGAGAAAAATTATTATCCCCGGGCTTCTTGCTCATATGAAAGAGGAGCTGGAAGAAGCGCTGCCGGAATGGGAAATTGTTGTCGGCACAATTGAAGCTTTCGGGCTTTATGATTTTATAAAAAATAATGCGCTAAATTAGCGTTATTGACGGGTTTTTGCCGTTTGTAAAGTTTTTGTAATGTTTAATAAATCAAAAGTGTTGACATTTTTTATTATGGTGTCATAATAAATAAGTAAGGTTTAAGTGTAGTCGAAACACTAAATAACATTAATAACCCCGAACACATATAAACTCCTAAATAATAAACACAAAAGAGACCATTAGGATGCAGAAAACAAACCACTCAATCGAGTGGCTTTTTTTTACTTAATATGTAATTATTACGTAAACGGGTAAAAATTTGATTTAATAAGTGTTAAATTTACAATAATCGGGGGCTTCTTATACTTTTGTATGGCTCTTTGTTTCAAAAATCCTATAAAAAGATGATTATGTCTTAAATATTAAATGATATCTTTAATGAATAAATCTGGAACAACTATTCAGGAAAGGAAATGTAATGGATAAAATCAGTATCGCTAAGGTGTCCCAAAATATTTTTAAACCCCGTTCAACAGAAAACAATCAATCAGCAGCCCACACTTCAAACCCTTTTGGTATAAACTTTAAAGGCAATGTTCTGGCTGCGGATGTTTTTGAATCCTCTGCGCCGAAAGAATCAAATGGTTCTAATAACCCGTTTGCCGCCGCAGGACAAAAATCAAAACTCTTTGCAAGCGCAATTGTCGGCGGAATCAACTCTTTTAACGAAGCTTTCAAATCCAGAATGAATGCGGTTATCTCTTTTGGTCGCAAAGTTAGGGATAATATCGCGCAATCCTGGGAAACAGCTAAAAATACGGAAATCAGCTTTGATGTAAAAGGTCTTGCTGAAAGCATTTCTAATAAATTTAACAATCCGTACAGCGTTAACAATCTTGCAAAACGGCCCGTTGCGGATTTGGAATCAATGTTAAAACAAGAATTGGAGGCGTAGGAGAAGCAATGAATCAGGACAGAATTTCTAATATTATTGAAGCACTCGGCAAACATAGCGATGAAGATTCAATCAGAGTATTGAACGAAATCGGCACCAACTCATCAATTGATGAAATCAGAGAAAAAACAGCTCATGCTTTAATCAGAAAAAATTCCCCCGAGGCATTGCGTCTTGTAGTTGCGTCGGAAGGCAAAGGAATCAACGATATGAGCGCCAGAGTTGCAATGAGCTCTATCAATGAAATCCTTGAAATGGAAGACAAATCAAAAGTTCTCGAGGTTCTCGACGAAACTCTTGAAAACTCCCAGATTCAGCAGGTAAAAGATACTGCACGCTCTGTAAAAACGCTGATTACTTATTCTGTGTAGTCATTTTAACAAAAAATAAGCCTAAAAAGTCCGGTAAAAAGCCGGACTTTTTATTTTTTCATATAATATTGCCTCAGCCCGGGCGAAAGGCGTTCAATTGCATATCTTAGCGCTGTTCTGGGCATTGTTTTGCAGTGTTTGTCCAAAAATCCGAGCAAAACCGCCTCATCTTGTTTTCCTGCCTCTCGGAGCATCCAGCCCACGGCCTTGTGCATTAAATCATGCCTGTGCGTAAGGAATTTTTCGCATAAGTCAAGAAGCAGAGCGTATTCTTTTGTTTTTACAATGCTCCATTGCGCTACAACCGCAATCCTTTCTGACCAGAGGTGGTTTGACTCGGCGAGTTTTTTTATAATTTTCGGGTTTTTCGTTTTTATGTAGTGCGCGCCGATGATTTTGTGCGCTGTATTGTCGACTAAATCCCAGTTGTTGATGTTTTTTGTGTTTTTCAGGTAAAGATTTACAATTTCTTCTTTTCTATCCGTTTTTTCGTAAATAAAAACCATCATAAGCAGCGCACATAGGCGAATTTCGTGGTATGGATTGTCCAGCATTCTCTGGATTTCGGTTAAGGGCGTGGTTTTGTAATATTTTTTTGCAATTTCTCTTGTTTTTGGCGCACGAATCCCGAGGAATTTGTCGCCCTCGCCGTATTGCCCTTTTCCTGTTTTAAAAAAGCGCATTAAGTGCTGTGCCAGTTCGTCGTTTTTTAATTTTAAGAGTTCTTGTGCTGCGTTCATTTACATATCCATTACTAAAAAGTGTCCGGTAGTGCGAAATATGCGTATTGGTAAATTCTATTGGGTTTCCGGAGTATTAAAAAAGAGCCCGAAAGCCCTAAATATGGGCGTTGAGAGGCTCGCTTGAGTCGTAGGCGAGGTAACCCGAGACGTACGAATCAGGATACCCGAACGGGTAGAACTCGGTAAGATGCGACAACGAGAGCATCTTACAGTTTGAGCCTCCGAGCATTAAAAAAGAGCCCTAAGGCTCTAAAATATGGGCGTTGAGAGGCTCGAACTCCCGACATCTTCCTTGTAAGGGAAGCGCTCTACCAACTGAGCTAAACGCCCTAAAACTATTTAATTTTCACGCGCTTCCCTCGTGGAAGCTTTATCATATACGCAGGATTATCCCCGCCACACCCCGGCTAAACGCCCGAATCAACTGGTGTATAACTATATTACTAAATAAATGTTTTCTGTCAATAAGGTTTTTGGGCATGGAACTATTTTTTTGTAAAAAATCCGATAATTTTGTCCAAAAATCCTTCCTCCTCAACAATTTCACCCGATGTAAGAAGTTGATAACGCTTTTGAGCCTTTTCTTTTTCTTCACCTGTTGGTGCGAATTTTAAATATTGCTCGTAGTAATTGATTGCTTCGCCTACCTGCCTGTTTCCGTCGCAGTGTTTTGCGAGCTTGAGCAGCGTTTCGTAATCTTTCGGGTTGATTTCATTCAGTGCGTAAAGATATTGTATGGTTTTTTCCTCATATCCCTCATGTTCGTAGAAATTTACGAGCTTTTTGAGGGTGGGCACATCGTCTTTTTCGATTTCAACGAGCTTTTCCGAAAACTCAATCGACGCAACCCTGTCATCCATTGCAATATAAAGGTTAATTAGCTCTCTGATGACGCCAACCTGCTTTTTATCAGCAGAATAAGCGTTCAAAAACTCATTCAGCGCCAAATCGTTTGCGTTTTTCAAAAGATAATATTTGCCCCAGTTAAAATGAGCGTCATATTCTTTGTTCTGCTTTTCAAAAACCAGCGCTCTCATCTGCGACGCAAGCGGGCTTTTGGGCTCTTTAGCCTCGTATTTTTCAATATACTGCAATGCCGAATCAAATTCATCGTTGTTGTAATAATATTCGGCGACCATTGCAAAATATTGCGGCGTTGATTTGTCCTTGTCGCTCAATGACTGCAAAATCTCAAAAGCTTCGTCATTTTTTTCCTGTAAAAGCAAAATTTTCGCTCTGGAAAGGTTGTTTGTCGAATATTCAAGCGCTTCTTCGTATTTTCCGAGCTCCATGTAAATTTTTGATAAAAGTTCTTTAAATTCCATGTTTTGTGGGAATTCTTTGAGCGCCTGCGCCAGAATATTTGCCGCTGCCGGCTTGTCAGTGCTGTAATAAATCTTTGCAAGCGAACTGTATGCGTTTTCGTTGTGCTCGTAATCCAAAATCCTCAAATATTCATCAATCGCCTGCATTGGCTTTTCGATTATTTCATAAGTCTGCGCAAGAAGGTATCTTGCCGTGATAATTTCTTTTTCTTCTGTTGTATTGGAGAGCGCTTTTTTGTAATCCGCAACAGACTGGTCTAAACGCCCCTCAAGCGTTTTAAGCTTTGCCCTTGTCATGTAATAATCATATTTGTTTGAATGGAAATAAATATCCATTAATTGATGGTAAGGAAGCGGGTTTTCGGGCGTATGCATAAGCATAATATTCCAGTATTCAACGGCTTCTTGCGTTTTCCCGAGGTGCTGCGCCGAAATTGCCAGCTGAGAAAGCACATCCATATCATTTTGATTGGCTTTGTAGGCCTCTTTGTAGCATTCGTATGCCTGTTCGTGCTTGTCGTTTTCTTCAAATTCTGCGGCTTTCGCAAGTACCTGCGCAACTGTTCTGCTGTTCATGATTCTCTCCCTTAGTGTATATTGATTTTACTATACTTGTGATTTGAAGACAAGGACAACCGAATGTAACCGGATTACTGTACTTAATTATATGCTTGTGCTACAAATATATTAGGAATCAAAGATTGGAGAAAAATTTAATATATGGCTGACAATATAAGAGTGTATGAACTGGCTAAAGAGCTGAATAAAACGAATAAGGAAGTGCTTGACGTTCTTGAAAATAAAATGGGCGTAAAGGGAAAATCGCATTCCAGCGTGATTACTGATGAACAGGCAAAAAAAATCAAAGAATTGATTCTTGAACCTGCACAGGAGGTTAAGAAAAAGCCAAAAGCTTTCATCGTGAAAAAAGCTAAGCCGGCTCCCGCTCCGGAAACGCAGGAACCTAAAAAAGAAGAACCAAAACCCGTGATTCCTCAACAAAAGGTGATTGAAAAAGTAAACCTTTCACCTGCTGCGGCAGTTAAAAAAGCTCCGGTTCAGCCGCAAAGACCTGTTCAGCCTGCAAAACCCCAAAAAACAGCGGAAACGGCAAGGTTGGATAGAAAAAAAGATGTAAAACCCGAGTCAGCCTCAAAAACTCAACCGGCAAAAACCGAAAAACCGCAAAAAACTTCCGGTGATTCTGCTGCGGAGAGAAAACCGATACAGCGCCATATAATTTCTCAGGATATTTATGAAGGAAAAGGCGCCGGCAAAAAGAAAACCGGCAAGAAAAAAGAAAAAATCTTCAAAAGCAAAGAAGAAGAACAGGAAAGAATCAGCCTTGAAAAAGCAAGCGCTCAAAAACACAAAAAACGCAGCCATGCCCAGGAGGCCGAGGAGGTTGTTAAGCAGGTTGTTATTAACCAGCCTGTAACCGTTGGCGAACTTGCTGAAAAAATCAACAAACCGTCTGCCGAAATCGTGAAATTTCTTATGATGCAGGGCGTTCTTGCTACGGTGAACGAGGTTATTGACGTACCGACCGCGAAAAAGGCTGCAGAAAGCTTTGATATTGAAGTTCTTGAAGAAGATTTGGACGCTTTCATCGAAGAAGAGATGAAAAAAGAAGAAAAAGCCAAAGCGCTTTCTGAAATTGATGAAAAATTGCTGAAAAGACGCGCACCTGTCGTAAGTATCATGGGGCACGTTGACCATGGCAAAACAACTCTTCTTGACTCAATCAGAGCCTCAAAACACAAAATTGTTGCGACCGAAGCCGGCGGAATCACCCAGTCAATCGGTGCTTATACCGTTCATCTTGATAAAAAGAAAATTGTTTTCATTGATACCCCCGGCCACGAGGCATTTACCGAAATGCGTGCCAGAGGCGCAAAATCTACGGATATTGCAATCCTTGTAGTCGCTGCTGACGACGGAATTATGCCCCAGACGATTGAAGCTATTAACCACGCTAAAGCTGCGGAAATTCCGATTATTGTTGCGGTTAATAAAATTGATAAACCCGACGCAAATCCGGATAAAATCCTCCAGCAGCTGACAGAACACGGCCTTGTGCCCGAAGAATGGGGCGGCGAAACTGTTTGCGTTAAAGTCAGTGCTTTGCAGGGCACAGGAATTGATGAACTCCTTGAATATATCCTGCTGATTGCGGAAGTGCAGGATTTGAAAGCAAATCCCGATGCTTCTGCGTCCGGTGTTGTTATTGAGGCTAACCTCGACAAAGGTAAAGGCCCTGTTGCGACGCTTCTTGTCCAGAACGGAACCTTGAAAACGAGCGATTGCGTTGTTGCCGGCACTGTTTGCGGCCGCGTAAGGGCGCTTTTGTCCGATTCCGGCGAAAGAGTCAAAAAAGCCGGCCCATCCACCCCTGTTGAGATTCTGGGGCTTACCGAAGTTCCGCAGGCGGGTGATACTTTTGAAGTTGTTGCGAATGACAAGCTCATGAAGAGCATTGTTTCCGAAAGAAAAGAAAAAGAAAGAACCTCAAGGCTCGAAGCAATGGTTCCCGCGCATATTAGAAACGAAATTGTGGGTGAAAATGAGGATGAAATCCAGCACCTTAACTTAATTATCAAGGCTAACACTCATGGCTCTGCAGAGGCGTTGTCGCAGGCTATTAACCAGTTCAAATCCAATGAAATTGTCATAAAACTGGTTCATGTGGGCGTAGGTGATATTTCAGAAGCCGATGTAATGCTTGCAGCTGCCAGCAATGCCTTAATTCTCGGTTTTTCGGTTAAAGAGGACGCAAATGCCCTCAATGCGGCTTCAAAAGAGAACGTTACAATCAAAAAATACGACATTATCTATCAAATCCTTGAAGATTTGGAAAAAACAATGCTCAACCTGCTCCAGCCTGAAATCAAAGAGGTTGAACTCGGCCGTGCAGAGGTCAGACAGGTCTTTACGGTCGGAAAAACTACTAAAATCGCAGGTTGTTATGTACTTGAGGGTAAAATTCTCAAGGGCAAAACAGCTGTCCTTCTCAGAAACGGCCAGGAAATCTTCAAAGGCCAAATTGACCAGCTCAAACGCTTCAAAGACGATGTTAAAGAGGTCGCAACGGGCTTTGAGTGCGGTATTTCCTTTGCTAAATTCAACGATATCCAAGAGGGCGATATAATCGAAGTATCAACGACCGAAGAAGTTGAAAGACAGGCTCTGGTATAAGTTTATATAAGACTAAAGCGCATGGTTTTTCTGCCTGTGCTGTGCTAAATTCTAAAAGTGATGAGAGGTAAATTATGTCCTTACGAAACGAACGCGTCAGAAAAACGCTTATGAAAGAAATCGCTGATATTATACAAAAAGAACTCCGTGATTCCCGAATTGCGGGCGTAATTTCGATTACGGACATTGAGCTTGCTCATGATAACTCTTTTGCAAAGGTTTATTACTCGGTTTTTGCGCCAGAGGACGCAAAACAAAAAACTATCGAGGCGCTTGAAGAAAATGTTCCCAAAATCCGTTATGAAGTGGGAAAAAGAATCCGCTTGCGCCTGACTCCGGAATTGCGCTTTATTCCCGACGATTCTCTTGAAAGAGGAACGCATGTTATGGATTTGATTGATAAAATTTCACGCGGCGAGATGTAAATGTTCGGATTTCTCAATATTTACAAGCCAAAAGGCATAACTTCTCACGATGTTGTGTCGATTTTGCGAAAAGTTACAAAAATCAGGCAAATCGGCCATACCGGAACCCTTGACCCGATGGCGGAGGGCGTTTTGCCTGTGGCAATTTCAAAGGCTTCGCGGCTTATCGAGTATCTTCAGGAGGAAAAGGGGTACATTGCGGAAGTAACTTTCGGAAAAATCTCCGACACGTACGATGTTGAGGGGAAAATTGAGGATTTTTCGGAAAAAAGGGTTTCAGCAGAGGAAATTAATGAAAAATTGCGCGCTTTTTCGGGCGAAATTGAACAAATTCCTCCGGCATTTTCGGCTGTTCATTACAAGGGCAAACGCCTCTATGAACTGGCGCGTTCCGGTGAAATTCCCGACGATATTCCGAAAAGAAAGGTTTTTATTGCCAGAGCGGAACTTGTTGATTTTGATGAGTCAAGACAAATCGGAAAAATCTCAATAGAATGCTCAAAAGGCACTTATATCCGCTCTATTGTGAACGATTTGGGCATGATGCTCGGCTGCGGTGCGCTGATGAGCGGGCTTGTGCGGACAAAATCCGGCTTTTTCTGCCTGAAAGATGCGATTGCGCTGGATGATATTAAAATTGTTGCCGATGTTGAGAAAAATTTGATAAATCCGCTGGATGTTTTGCCGTTTAACTGCTATAATTTGACTGAAATTGAATATGAAAAAGTAATCCATGGGCAAAGCCTGAAAAGTGCTTTGGAAAATGGTTACACGGCGCTCGTTTTTGACGGAAAACTCGCCGGTATCGGAAATATTGAGTCCGGTATTTTAAAGGTAAAGAAGGTATTCGGAATATGAAAAGATTTTTATCGGGATTGGCAATTTTAGGGATTTTACTTACAGGAAAGGCGTTTGCGCTTGTCGATACTTCGCTTTGCCCGCAGCCGCCGTACGCTGTAAGCTCCGGTTTGCCGCTATTTTTGAGCAAAGCTACCGGAACAAATTTTTTGCTGACAAGAATCGGCGAAATGTCGCTGGAAAGCCAGCTTAAAAAAGAACTCGGCGCAAAATTTGACGTCCAAATTTACCCCTACGGCGGAAAAAACCTTATTGACGGCAAATTCAAAAAAATCACAGCGACCTCAAAAAACGCAACCATTGACGGTGTTCATATTTCCTCGATAAAATCCGAATCCGTCTGCGATTACAACCATTTTGTGACAAAAGGCGACGATGTTTATTCTGCGGAGAATTTTCTTTCAAAATTTGACGTAAATATCACCTCAAACGACATCCAGCAGACTTTTGCCGCCGGAAAATTCACAAAAACTCTTGAATCAATGAGCGTGAGCATGGGAAATATCATTGTTTTCAAAGTATTTGAGCCGTCAGCGGCCATAAAAAACAACCGTTTTGACCTGTCGATGAAAATAATTTCTCCGCTGATTACAGGCGGCAAAACAAAGACGATTTCTATGAACATGGGGCTCGGCGTGCAGGACGGTCAGGTGCAATTCACTGATATCAAGCTGAATCAGGGTTCTGCAAATGTGAATCTGAACGCACTTTTGCCAATAATCAACAAACTTAATCCGTTTATGTACGAAACAACCCTCCTCAAAACAAAGGGCAGTATTGTCCGGATTAATGATATAAAAATGGTCAATAACAGCATTAATATTGCCGGTACGGTCTTTATTCCGAAGACAACCTTATAAAAACAGAGAAAGCAGGTAGTATGGGTTTCTGGTCTAAATTAACAATTGGTATTCTTGTTCTCCTTGCGGGATTTTATGTCAAGGCAACGTTTTTTGACGGGCAAAAGTATGAAAAAAAGCTTGTTCATGAAGAAAAAATTGTCGAGCCGGCTGTGAAAACTCCAAAACAAGAGGCTCCACAGGCGCAAACCAGAAAAAAAGAATACGTTACTGTATATTTTTTGGGCACGGATGCGCAATCTAACAATCTTTTTAAAACAGCCCAAAGAGAAGTACCTGAGGACGCTGCAAAGCTTAATTTTGCACTCCAGCAGCTCATAAAAGGCCCTACCCCTTATGAAAAGAAAGCCGGCGTCTTTTCCGAAGTACCCAGAAGCACAAAAATCAGGGGCGTAATCGAAAGCGACAGGATTATCGTCGATTTGAGCTCTGATATTGTAAACGGCGGAGGTGCTGACAGCCTCTACAGCCGCATAAAACAGGTAATTAAAACAACCCTCGCAAATGCACCTAAAAAACCGGTTTATCTCTACATTGACGGAAAACAGGCTGACGTAATCGGCGGCGAGGGTCTGATGATAACGCAGCCTTTAAAGGAAACCTCGCTCGATGAGTAATGAAAAAGACGTTGAATATTATTTGAATCTTGATTGGACGCTCATTGAGGGCGAGGATTTGGATTTTAACGGAAATCCTTATCATTATATTGAAATCAAGGAGTTTCCGAGCTTTGCTTTTTGCGCAAAAACACGTGAAATCGCGCTTGCAAACTACAAAAAGCAGCTAAAACTTGTTATTCAAATCATGCTTGAGGACGGCGAAGAAATCCCCATGCCCGGCGATGATGACGATGACGGCATTGACTGGGAAAGTATTTGCCCTTAATTTTTCCAATTTCTGCCTGATACTGTAATGAAAATTAATTCACAAGGTGCTCAAGCACCGCAATTTTCATGATTTCGGGCTTTGCCTGCTTTCCTGTCCAGATTTCAAAGGCTTTTGCGCCCTGATGTACAAACATATCCAGCCCGCTAATTGTCTGATATCCGTTTTTTTGAGCAAGTCGCAGAAGTTCGGTCTTTAGCGGATTGTAAACAATGTCATAAACCGCACTTCCGGCTGGAAGCGTTTTTATTACGCTTTCATCGACCGGACTCATACCCATCGCTTTGCCGCGCATGCCGATTGGCGTGGAATTTACGAGCATTTTTGAATCAGAAAGGTCGCTGATACTCTGCATTTGCTTGAGATTAAAGGTTATGTGAGGAAAACGGCCGCGCAGGTAATTCACCATGTCGCTTGCGTTTATAACATTGCGCGCATAGAAATTAATCTGCTTAACCCCGCTCATACAAAGCGCAATCGCCGCAGCTCTGGACGCTCCGCCTGTGCCGAGGATTGTAACCGTTGAATTTTTCAGTTCCTGAAGAAACTGCTCCGGAATTGCCTTTTGAAAACCGTAAATATCTGTATTGTAGCCGTAAAGCGACCTGTCAGGCATAATTTTTACGGTATTTGCGCAGCCCGCCATGTCCGCGAGGTTGTCAACATTGTCCAAAAACAGCGTAACCAGCACTTTTAAGGGGATGGTTACATTAAAACCCGCATAACCCTGTGATTTTATCTGTTTTATCCTGTCAACAAGGTCTTCGTTGTCCGTATCAATAGTTTCGTACTCGCCGTCGAGATTGAGCTCTTTTAGCATCGCATTGTGCATAACGCCCGATAAAGACTGGCTCAATGGGTGCCCTATGACTGCAAATTTAAGCATTTTCTTCCTCCATCGGCTTTGAAAATCCGCATTTCGGGTTTGAACATTGGAGTTTTGATTCTTTTTTGGTGATTTTTTTAACTAAATATTCGCCGCATTCGGGGCATTTTTCTTCAACCGGCTCGTTCCAGGAAACAAAGTCGCATTTCGGGTATTTGTTGCAGCCGAAGAAGATTTTTCCGTATTTTGATTTTCTCTGGATAACTTCGCCTTCACCGCATTTCGGGCATTTTACGCCGGTGGTTATGACGACGCTTTTTCTGTGTTTGCATTCGTCGTTTGTGCACTGGAGGTATTTTCCGTACGGGCCGACTTTGATAATCATTTCAGAGCCGCATTTTTCGCATTTTTCATCGGTTTTTTCGTCAACCGGCGCGGCTTTTCCGTCTTTTGTAAGCGGCATCATTGTTTTGCATTCGGGATAACCCGAGCAGCCCAGAAATTGCGTGCCAAAGCGGCTTGTTCTGACAATCATTTTCTTTCCGCATTTCGGGCAGACCTGATCTGATTCAATCAGCACTCTGGGCATGTTTTTTTGCGCTGAATTCACAACTTCGCTGAACGGAGTGTAAAATTCTTTTAAAACATCTTTCCAAACTGCCTTTTCTTCGGCAATATCGTCGAGTTTTGTTTCCATCTGCGCGGTGAACTGGTAGTTCATAATCTCCGTGAAGTACTGCACAAGCTGTTTGCTCAATGTGCGGCCCAAAATCGTTGGCGCAAGCGCTTTTTCAATCTTTTCAACATAGCCTTTTTGCTGAATTTTTGAAATAATCGGCGCATAAGTAGACGGGCGCCCGATTCCGTGTTCTTCAAGCGCTTTAACCAGCGATGCTTCCGTAAACCTCGGAGGCGGCTGCGTAAAGTGTTGTTTCGGGTCAATTTTCTTCAATTTGACTTCGTCGCCCTCGTTCAAATCCGGAATTTTGCTCGTGTCAACGGCTTCGTCAGAATCATTGTAAACTTTCAAAAATCCGTCGAACATGATTTTGCTCGTTCCGGCCTTGAATCCGTAATCTCCTGCCTTAATATCAACAGAGGTGTTTTTGACCTTTGCATTTTCCATCTGTGACGCCATAAAACGCGACCAGATGAGCTTGTAGAGCCTGTATTGCTCGGATGTAAGGTATTGTTTTATGCTGTCGGGCGTTTTGTCGATATATGACGGGCGGATGGCTTCGTGAGCGTCCTGTACGTTCTTTTTGCCGCCTTTTACGTAATTGTTTGGCGTTTTCGGGTAATATTTTTCGCCCCAGCTGTCAACAATAAAATCTTTCGCAGCAGCCTGCGCGTCGTCGGAGATTCTTACCGAATCGGTTCTCATATATGTGATTAAACCGACCGGTTCGCCGCCGATTTCGACGCCTTCGTAGAGTTTTTGGGCAATCTGCATGGTTTTTGAAACGCCGTAACCCAATTTTGAACTTGCTTCGCGCTGCAATGTCGAAGTTATGAACGGAGCCGCGGGTTTTCTTTGCGTATCTTTAAAAGTGACCCTGGAAACTTCGTATTTTAGCCCTTTTTTGTTCAATTCCTCAACGATTTTTTGCGCTTCGGCTTCATTTTTTATTTCGATTTTTTTGTCTTTGTATTTTGCAAGTTCAGCTGAAAAAAGTTTTTTGTCCTTTTCCAAATCCGCTGTTATTGACCAGTATTCGACCGGTGTGAACGCTTCAATTTCTTCTTCGCGTTCGCAAATCATTCTCAGCGCAACGCTTTGAACCCTGCCCGCCGAAAGCCGGTAATTTCTCATTTTTTCCCACAAAACAGGGCTGATTTTGTAGCCCACGAGCCTGTCGAGAATCTGGCGGGTCTGCTGGGCTTTTACCCTGTCCATATCAATTGCGCGCGGGGATTCAACCGCATGTTTTATGGCATTGGGCGTGATTTCGTTAAATTCTATCCTGCAAATCTTAGTTTCCGGAACCTCGAGCACCTGTCTGACATGCCAGGCAATAGCTTCTCCCTCGCGGTCAGGGTCGGAAGCGAGATAGATTTTGTCAGATTTTTTCGCAAGGTCGTTTAATTTTTTTACAACGGCTTTTTTTTCGGGAATAACAATAAAAGACGGCTCAAAATCGTTTGCAACGTCAAATCCGAGCACTTTTGGCGGAAAATCCCTTATATGCCCGTAGCTTGCTTCTATCTGGTAAGAATCGCCGAGAATCTTTTTGATAGTTTTAGATTTTGCCGGTGACTCAACTATTACAAGAGCTTTTTCTTTCTTGCCTTTTTTCGGCTTTTGCTCTTTTTCCTCTGTTTTTTCCGTTTTTTCTTTTGTTTTTGCCATGTTATTTATCCCCAGGTCTTTTCATACTAGCATGATGTTTTTTATAGCGCAAATAATTGATTATAAAGCCCAAAAAGTCCCCAAAGTCCCCCCAATCCCCCAAAAGCACCCCCAAAAAGCATTCCAAAGCCTCCCAAAGTAAAAATCCCCCTGAATTAATTTTTCGACGCCTATGAACGCAGTGAATCGAGCTAGAAAAATTGATTCAGGGGGATTTTTACGCCCAATCTCCCAACTCCCGCGCTTATCAAGCAGCAAATCGAGCAAAAAAATTGATTCATGAAGAAGTTTCCGCCCAATCACCCGCCCCCCCGCGCAATTAATGCCGCGAATCAACCCAAAAAACTGATTTAGCCAACTTTTTACCCCCAAAAACCTCCCCGCCGGACAAAAACGAGAAAAATAGCCCTTTAGCCTAGAGTTCCTTGTCCGAAATAAGGATTAAAACGCCTGTGAAAAGTGCGATAGTTTATGTGGATAGTGCTGGAAGTAAAGGTTATGAAAATATTGTCGGAGCTTATAAAAATCATGAAAAAAGTCGAAAGATACGACAAAAAATATACACGCTTTTACAAAAGTAACTGCAATAACTCAAATCCGTTCTCTTTCACCTGCGGTCAGACTTACGCATGGGTCGAACCTGAGGAAAAAGAGAGCAAAAATCCGTTCAGCTCTAAAAAGAAGCAACCTCGCCCATAAGCGGCAGAAATTCAGGAAAAGAAATATCTACCCATTGAAATTCGTTGATTTTTACGGGTTTTTCACAAACCATCCCCGCAACATAAAGGCTCATTGCAAGCCTGTGGTCATGAAAACATTCAACCTGCGCGCCGCCGGAAAGATTTTTGCCGCCGTGTATAACCATTCCGTCGGGCGTTTCTTCAATTTCCGCTCCCAGCTTGCGTAACTCGCCGACAAGGCAGGTAATTCGGTCAGCTTCTTTGTTTCTCAGGTCGGCAGCATCTTTTATTACGGTTGTGCCCTGCGCCTGCGTTGCCATGACTGCTATTATCGGAATTTCGTCGATTAATCTCGGAATTATTGCGCCTTCGATGGTTGTTCCGCTCAGCGGGGATGTTTTTACTCTTATGTCGCCGACTTCTTCGCCGCATTCAACCCTTTTGTCTAAAATTTCAAAATCTGCACCCATTTTTTTCATAACCTCAAGGATTCCGGTTCTTGTCGGGTTCAGTCCGGTGTTTTTGATTGTTATTTCCGAATCCGGCAGAATTGCTCCGGCAGCCAAAAAGAATGCCGCTGACGAAATATCGCCGCAAACCGTTATGTTTTTGGGCTCAAGATAGGATTTTGATACACTTGTTCTGGTTCCCTCGCAGCTGATATCTGCGCCAAGGTATTTTAGCATGCGTTCTGTGTGGTCGCGGGAAATATAGGGTTCTTCGACGCTGGTTATGCCGTCAGTGCCCAGCCCGGCGAGCAAAATGCAGGATTTTACCTGCGCAGAGGCTATTTTTGATGTGTAATTGATTGCACTGAGCTCGTTTCCGGTGATTTTTAAGGGGGCTTTGTAGTCCGTGTGCTCAATTATTGCTCCCATGCTTTGAAGCGGTTCAATAATTCTTTTCATCGGCCGTTTGGAAAGACTTTTGTCGCCGAAAAGTTCAAATTTACCGATTTTTGGTGCCAAAAGCCCGCTAAAAAGCCGCATTGAGGTGCCTGAATTCCCGCAGTCCAATGAAATTGCCCCATCAACGTACTTAAAAGCTTCGGAAGAGTCGATTATTATGTCGTTTCCGGTTTTGAATTCGACTTTTGCGCCGAGCCTTTGAATCATATCAAGAGAACTGCGGCAGTCTGCGCCCGCCGAATAGTTGTGTACCTCCATAACGCCGCCTGTAAGCAGCGCAAACATAGCACTGCGATGGCTTATTGACTTATCCGGAGGGATAATTATTTCGCCTTTGATTTTTTTCGCTTTTTGAACAGTAACCATTAAATTATTTCTTTGTAGGATTCTGAATTTGTGAGCATGTCATAGTTAAGTTCGTTTTCGTTATCAGCAACTACCGCTGCAACAACTGCATCAGATGTAATGTTGAGCATGGTTCTGAACATATCGACTATTCTGTCAACAGCAAACAGGAATGCAAACCCTTCGACCATCTGTGAGGGGGTTAAGCCCATGCCGTTCAGCACAAGCGCAATTGTAATGATTCCGCCGCCCGGAATGCCCGCACAGGTGCTTGAGGCAACGATTGCGAGTACACAAATCTGCAAAATCATGATAGGATCCATTGCGATTCCATAGGCTTGCGCAAGGAAAAGCACAGCAACAACCTGAAAAAGCGCTGTTGCATCGAAATTCAGCGTTGCGCCCAGCGGCAGAACAAAACTGCATACCTTGTGCGAAACTCCTCTTTTTTCACAGCATGCAATAACAAGCGGAAGTGTTGCAGAGCTGCTTGCCGTGCCGAATCCCACCATCATGGCTTCTGCTATTGCCGCAAAGAACAGCCTGATAGGCACTTTTGAGAATATTTTCATTAAAAGCGGGTAAATAACAAACAACTGTATTGCAAAACCGGCAAGAATTACAAGAAAATACTTAGAAATGCTTGTAAATACCGACATTCCGAACGAAGATATTGCCGTAGCGGTTAATGCAAAAATACCCGGTGCGGCAAGGTACATTATGCCGTCCGTAACTTTCATTGTTGCCGCAAATATTGATTCAAAAAAGGAAACAACCGGTCTGTTGATTTCGCCGACTTTTGAAAGTGCAATTGCAAATATCATTATGAACACAATTATCGGAATCATGTCGCCTGATGCAAGCGCTTCCATCGGATTAGCCGGTATGATGTTAAGAAAAATGTCGCCAAAATGATTTTTCTGGTCTTGAATTGCAGCAGCAACAATCTGTTGATTTTCGGTTGCGGACTGGGCGTTTATGAATGACTGTACGCCGAGCCCTGGTTTTACTCCTAGGGCTAAAATTGCGCCGATTATTACAGCAGCGACGGAAATTATTGTATAATACAGAACCATTCTGCGGCCGAAAGAGCCGAGCTGTTTGTTATCGCCTATGCTTGAGATTCCGATGATGATTGCGCTAAAAATCAACGGAATTATAACCATCTGGATAAGTCTGATGAAAGCCTGGCCTATAAAATTCAATGCCCCGTAAATATAATGGAACAAAGGCGTTGCTTCCGGCGTGCCCGCGTTCTGGGCATGCAGCAGTATTCCAACAATAACGCCTGCAATCAGCCCGAAAAAGATATGTCCGTTGCGTTTAATCCCAAGACCAAGTGCAATCAAAATCTGCATATGTAATTTCATCAGTTAATCCTCTCATATATTAGGTTTCCTTATTCTACTATTTTTTTTTATTTAAGACAAGAATTTAACAATTGGCATATGTTTTTGGGGTTTTCTGATAAGGTACTTGTGAAAATTGAGGGTTTTTGCGGGGAAAAGGGCGAATTTTTCCTGTAAAAAAGCTCCCGTTCGGGAGCTTTTTATTAATATTCAATATTTATTTGCGAGAACTGGACTATTTTGTTTTTACCGCGTTTTTTGGCGTTATATAGTGCGTGTTCTGCGTATCTGATGAGCGTATTTGCGTCTTCATCCACATTTTGAAGGAACGGGAATGATGCGATTCCGCCGGAAATAGTAATCGGATGGCGTTCTTCTTCACCGGCCGGGATAAATTCCATTTTTTCAATGTCGCGTCTGAATCTTTCTGCAAAAAGGAAAGCATTTTCTTCAGGCGTGTTGGGGAGAATTACGATAAATTCTTCATCGCCGTATCTTGTTAAAATATCTTCTTTTCTGACGAAGCCTTTTAACATTTCAGCGATTTTTTTCAGAAGAACATCGCCCCAGTCATATCCGTACATATCGTTTACGACCTTGAAAAAGTCGATATCCAGCAGCAGGCAGGATAATTTAATATCATATCTTTTTGCGCGGGAAATTTCAGCTTCGAGGCGTTCATGGAGGTATTTTCTGTTGTGAAGACCGGTAAGAGCGTCTGTTGTCGAAACTGTGTCGATTGTTTCTTTCAATTCTTTAATTTTTAGCAGGTTTTTTACACGCAGAGCGAGTTCTTTTTCATCAACCGGCTCGGTAACAAAATCATACGAATCACCGCGGAGAATAAGTTCATCAATGAACCTTTGCGCAACTATCAAGGCCGGTGCGGGGAGTTTTGTTACCATTGCAGCCTCTTTAAGCTTTTGTTCTGCGCAATTTATAACAATAACCGCAGGATTAAAGGTCATTGCGTCTTTGAGTTCGTCGATATTTTTTGTTCTTACATCATAATCGCCGCTGTTCGCAATCATTGCTTCAAGTTTTGATGAATCTTTGTCGGTGAAAATTACAATATTTCTCATTTTAAATTTCCCTTTTAAACTTCGTACACATATAATATCAAATGTTGCCCTAAATGTACATAATATTAATAATGTATCATTATTTTTAAATTTCAATGCAACAAAATGTTAAAACCTTGGACTTTAAAGATTTTAAATGCTAATTTATTATCAACAAATTTTGAACATCTACACTATTTGTACCATGCATCCGCAAAATTGTTCGGGTAATATAAATATGTAGATTTGATTAGGGAGAAGATATTTTGGCACGACCGATGTACAAGCCGGAAGTCAAATATGATTATTATGGCAATCAGGCAAGATATGCTTCCAATGTTCGTCCGGCTATCACCAGAACCAGAAAGATTAAAAAGCACAGAACCAATCCTTTTGCGTTCCTTTTTCAGATTCTTTTTGCGTTTGTGGTGGTAATGTACATAGCGCCGCATTATATGGACAACGTAACGCGTCCTTTGTTTTTGCGCGCCCCGAAATATCCGGCTGTCAGCGCTGATTACAATTTAGTTTATCACCCGACCTCTTCTTATCTTAAAAATTCAACCTTTCTGGGGATTAACAGCCTGAAAGCGACTGAAACAAAGAAACCTGAAATGCAAAAGCTTTATGAAACATATTCAATGCCACTTCTTGAGGCAAAATTGGCAGGGCTTGCAAAGAGTTATCCGGCTTTGGCGCCTTCAATTTATGTTTGGGATTATGAATCCGGAAAATATGCTAACATGCGCGCCGATGAGGTTTATCCGACGGCAAGCATAATTAAACTTCCTGTTTTGATAGAGCTGTTTAAGTCAATCGAAGCCGGCCAGCTCACGCTGAATGACAGAATTTCGATGACCGAATACTACAAATCGGAGGGTTCGGGTTCGCTGCAGTTTAAGGGATTGAACAATTCTTATACTGTTGATGAACTCGCGCGCGTGATGATTACAGAATCTGATAATTCTGCCACAAACATGCTAATGAGTGCAATTGGCGGAATGAACGGCATGAACAATGCTCTTCGCCGCTGGGGAATGGATAAAACACGGATTAATGACTGGCTGCCGGATTTGGCCGGTACTAATGTCAGCACGGCGCGCGAAATGGCCGCAATGCTCTATAACATTGACAATCCCGCTTTTTTAACGCTTAATTCCAGAGAAAAAATCGTTGATTATATGAGCCATGTTCATAATAATCGGCTTATTCAGGCGGGTTTGCCTGCAAATGTTCCGTTTATCCACAAAACAGGCGATATCGGTAAAATGCTTGGCGATGCAGGAATAGTTTACACCCCTAACGGTAAAAAATACATAGTGGTAATGTTCGTAAACCGCCCCTACAACTCGCCTCTTGGTAAAGATTTCATAGTGAAAGCTTCCTCTTTGATATACAGCCACATGGTTTCAATGTAATTGGTATGAAAAAACGTGCTTTTTTGCGGTTTTGATAGGGCAAAACGGGCTGTGCTTTTTAAAAGTGTAATTTAACACTAAGTACAAGATTTAATTAACTATGAGATGGAGATTGTATTATTTTATTGCTCCTGTTGCTTTTAATACAGTTATTGTATAGCTGAATCCAATTCTTCACAAAAAGAACTATAATAATAAAAATGAGCCTCATATAATATACTTAGCATTTCAGTTAATTCACGAGTATCTAATCCTAAATCTCTATTAATTTCAATTTTTTGTTTTATTTTATTAATTTTGTCTTTTAATTCCTCTAATTGATATAAAATTCGGTGTCGTTCTAAATATAGTTTTAGTTCATAATACATATATTGTCCGATTGTTGTACTATAAGTAATACTTCCATCTTCAGTCCTATATAAATGGTCAGAATAATTTAAAGAGCAAGGGTCAACAAATCCTATTCCATCAACAATATTTTCAGAAGGGGTTTTGCCAATCCATTTATCTTTTTTTGATAGATTACAATATGGACAGCAATATACAAAATTTCCATAATAATCCGTTAATTCTTTAAATTTACTTTTTGGAGCAAAATGATCAATATGATAGCTTTTTATGCCTCCAGTATAATGATGCGCATCTCCGCAATATCCACAACAATGATGAAAATCTTTTGCTAATTGTAGTTTTGTTTTGGGATTTTTATAGGACAATCCTTGACCACTTTTTGATCTTTCTGGCTTAATTTTATGTATATTTTTCAATTATTTTCCCTCTAATAATTTATCAGCCTGTTTTAACAATTTATCCAATTTGTTTGAATATAAATCTTCTTTAATTTTTGTAGGTAATGAATATTCTCCATCAAGAGCTTTTTCTAATTTATCATTTAATTCTATTATTCTGGATGATATTTGAGCATTAATATCTTTTTCGGGAGACTTAGACAGTTCTATTAATTCCTTTTCCCATAATTCTAATTGCTTTTTAGACTTTAAAATTTGTTCAATTATATGGGAATGGAATTCTTTTGCCACAACTTCGTTATTTATATAATTATCATAATTGTATATTTGATACGCATCAAAAACCTCATTTTTAAATAACCGCTCTTCATAAGCAGTTAATATAAATAAAGGGAATTCTGAAAATTTTTCTTGTATTTTTTTTGCGGCATAAACACCATTATTTGTTGTTTTAGCAAAAGAAGAAAAATCATAATCTACTATTATAGCATCAAATTTATTTTGAATTATTTCACTAATTATTTCATCATATGACTTTTCTACATCAATAGGTATTAATTTTAATTGATAATTTGCATACCTTTCATCATACAAATTTGTAGATTTATCATTTTGTTGCATAAACAATACTTCTATTGTATTTATCTTACTTTTATTATCATCTAATATAGCAATATTAAATATTTCCATTCTCTTTCCTTTCTTGTGGAAGTAATATTTCAATTTCAAATCCATCTTCATTATTGACAAGATTATATTTTCCATTATATTCGTTTATTGTAGTTGCAACAATATACATACCTAAACCAGTACCAATTATTTCACCCGTATTTTTATCTATTTTATTTGTAACTCCAAAATTAAAAATATCATATGGATTTTTATATTTTTTAGAGATTCCTGGACCGTTATCTTTATAGTTTATCTTTATATATTCACCTATATTTGTAATCTCAATATAAATATCCCTATTTTCCTGATTCGTATTTTTGAATGCTTCAATGGAATTTATTATAAGGTTGCATATAATACTTTCAATATCAATTGTAAATATTTTTTTTAACGTAGTATTTTTTTCTCCTACAATATTTATTTTTATATTTTTTTGTTCTAACAATGGTAATATTATTAATTCTAAATTCTTAATTGTTAAATATATATCTGTTAATTTGCGTTTACGTTTATCTTGTTTCAATTGTGTTATTACGACATTTATCCAAGAGTTTAAAAATAAATCATTTCTATTTAGGTCTTCCAAATAATTATTAATCATTCTGGTGTCACCTTTGGTAATTACGTATTTGAATCTATCAGCTCTCTTTTTTAGTTCAGAATTTAAACCACTCAAATCGTGAACAATAGAAGTTGTAACTAAACCATTAGTAGCCAAAGAACGTAATAATTTTAATTCTGTTAACAAATCTTCTTTTTCTTGATCAATTAATAAAAGTGCTTCTGCTAATTTTGAATTATCATTTGGACCATCTTTTTCATTGAAAGATTCTTCTGTTTGTTCATCAGAATCTTGTTTTGGAGATTTTGAATTGTTATTGCTTTTAACAAGTTTCTTTGCTAATTTTCGGCCTTCTTCTTTCTTATTTTCATTATCATTTATTTTGTCATTATATTTTTTGAATTGTCTTGCAATGTATTGACGATCTTTTTCAAATACTCCTATAATATCTGTAAGGACCTTTTTAAACATTGTAAAGTACTCATTATCAATAATTCCTTCTCTACTAGATTTGTCAAGAATTCTAGAATTATACACCCTTGAAATAAAAACAGAACCATATCCTTGGTTATTACGAACACGCCAATTGCCATTTGGATGTGACAAACCAGCAGGGCTACTAGCTTTCCTTGCATCTAAATTTATCCAATCAAAAGAATCAGAATTAATATCTCCATAAGGTCTTATTATAAAGTTATCACGATATAATCTAATTCCTGCATTTTTTGCCAACCAAGATCTTCTTTTATTATTTGTTTCTTTGTAATAATAGAGTTCCTTATAATCCTCCGTTGTATTTGCCTTCAAAAAAACATACTCAAAGGAAAAAGGTCCTATATTTTTTACAGTTTCAACGATATTTGTATCACTACTATTGATTATTTCCTCTATTGAAAGTTCCAAATGAATAATTCCATTCTCAAAATCCTTTTTTTGATATGGATAATTACTAAATTCTTTTAAACCAAATATATCATCTGGAATTTTTGAAATATCAAATTCATTTCGCCACATTTCTATGGTAAATTTTTCACCATCAAAAGTTGATTTCAATTTATAATCAAACTCATTAATCATTTCATTTTCAATTAATAAAGCTTCGCTACCAATGGATGAAATTGCATATAAATTATAATCTTGTGAATTATTATTTGGCATCACATAGGATAACATATTAATAATTTTTTCGATTGACTTGTTTGTCCATTTATCCCGTAATTTGCTTATTTTTAAAATTGTTCCTGTTTTAAAATTATCTAAAATACTTTCGTTTACACTATCAACACTTTTTACAATATATGCCGGAATATAAAGCCTAATATCTTTATCTAAATAATCCAAATCTGCTGCAATTTCATTTATAACTTTCCCTGATTCTTCAAAATTTTTCCAATTGGTCTTCCAATATATAGTTTTGCTAGATTCTTCATGTTTTGTGTACATTTCACATATTTCACCTAATCTATCTAGCGCAAAACGACCAATACCTTTTTCGCCAGATTTAATACGATTCTTTTTAGATTGATATTCAACTTTTTTATTATCGGTGCCAATTAACATCCAATAATTTTGTATAGTATCTCTAGTCATCCCGATACCATTATCAATTATAAATATAGCATCATTTTCTGTATCAAAAGCTAAGATACATAAACTTGCATCAGCATCATATGTGTTTTTTATAAGTTCAATAATTGCTCCATCAACCTTAGAAACACTTTCTCTACCTAGTAATATTGCTGCTCTTGAAGATATTTGATATGTAATTTTTTCCATTTTATACAACCTCCATATCAAATTCAAAATTATTAACATCTTTTGGGGTAATACGTAAGGATTTTCCACTGGCTTGTATTCCTATATTATTTACGTACTCTATAAAATCTTTACTATTAAGAATTTGCTTTGCTTGCTCCAGTGATGTTCCATTTTTAGATGTTATATATATACCTGAATAAGGAATATCTTCTTTAGTAAGTTCATATACCTTTATATTATCCGTTACAACTGTTGAAATTAAAAGTTTTTCTTGATTTAAGTGAGATAGAGCTTGGCTTCGCCCATATTCAAACCATTCTGCAGAAGTATCTTTATTTCGTTTTTCTAATTCATTTTCAAAATTTTTTAAATGTTGAAATGCTGTAGGATATTTTTTCTCAAATTCTTCTGGTTTATATTTCATTAATTTGCCATTTTCGTAATAATATGGAAATATAATTTGTTCATCTATTGCATATGCTAAATTGCGAGGACTTTTAGCAGGTCTTATAACATCCTCTTCAATGCAGCAATTTAATACAGCACCTACATCTGGTTTTATAATAAAAGCCTTGTTTAACAGAGTAGCAATAGAAATTTGAGCATTAAAAAAATCTCCAAATTTTAGTTTTGCAGTTTTATTTTTTGCTTCTTCCACTTTAAATACCCATTTTTGTTTTAAAGAATTTTTGGGAATCTTGATGAAAGCTTTATTTTCTTTATTTCTGTATAAAATTTGCGTTTTATTTTTCCCTTTTTCACAAACCAAAATAGATGTAGCTACTAAAGCTTTTGAAAAGACTTTTTCTGTTTTAAAATCGTATATTTTACTGACTGAAGGAAGAATAAACTCTCTAAGTTTTTCTGCAAAAACATTCTTAAAAATACTACTTGGTATAAGATAAGAGAGTTTACCATTATCAGATAAGCAATTCAGACTTTTTTCAATGAAAGCATAACAATAGTCAAATTTTCCTTTAGAACATGTAATAAACTCATTTTTAATAAATTCTCTAGTCTCAGGTTCAAGATCTCTATAATTTATATATGGAGGATTTCCGGCAATGTACGAAAACTTTTGAGATAGTTTGTATTTTAAAAAATCCGCAACATGAATATTCCATTTTACATTATAAATCCCATAGTATTCTGAAACTTTATTCAGAGTTTTTATACAATCATTATATTTAGAAGAATCAATTTCAAAGCCCCAAATGTCATCTTGCAACCCAGTTTTTATTGTTTTTAGCGAAAGTTTTTTACTAATACCGTCCTTAATATATCTTGAAACTACATGTTTTAAGACGGATCCATCACCACACGAATTTTCTAGGAATTTTTGTCCTAATAACCCTTTTTTATATCCTATGATATCTAATAATTTATTGACCTTATCATCAGGTGTAAAAATTTGACATCTTTCTATACGCTTCATTTCTACCTATATAATTAACCTTTATAGAACAATATTATCACAAATATAACCATTTAGCTTATATGTCTGCTAATTTTTTGTATACCATGCACCTCTTGTTTTGCCATGTTTTATCAGGTAATTATTTTCAACCAAGTTTGCAAGGTGTTTTTTGATTGTGTTAATGTTTGTACCTGTTAATCCAGATAACTCTGAAATCGTTGCGCGATCTTTAGTTTCAAAGACTTCCATAATTTTTGCAGAAACTTCCGGCAAATCAAGATTTGAAGCTTTTCTCTGTACCGGATGCTCAAGTTTATATTCGAGTCTTATTTTTTGTTTTTGCAAAGTTTTTAGGAAAAACATTAGCCACGGTTCATAATTCGGCAAACCATTTAAGGTTGTTTGTGTTTGTCTTAAGGCTCTGTAATAAGCTTCTTTGTTATCTTCAATTATTGATTCTGTTGAACTATACGGAATATACAAATATCCTGACTTTAGTAATAAAAGATTTGTTAAAGCACGTGAAAGTCTGCCATTTCCATCTTGAAACGGGTGAATTGCCAAAAAATTAACTACAAAAACTCCAATAACAATTAACGGATGGTAAAATCTGTCAATCAAATTTTTATTAGTCCAATCAATAAGTTCCTGCATTTTTAACGGTGTTTCAAAAGGTGTTGCGGTTTCAAAGACAACGCCTAATTCTCTACCTTCACTGTCATAAGCAGCTACAGCATTTGATATTTTTTTATATTCGCCCTTGTGTTTTTCATCTTTAGAAGAATATTCAAGCAAAATTTTATGTAATTGTTTTATATAATTTTCCGATAACGGAATAACTTCCCAATCTTCAAAAATGGTATCAGCTAACTTTGCGTATCCAGCAACTTCTTCTTCATCTCGATTGGCAAAGGATTGTTTGTTAATCCTTGAAAGCAATTCTTCAACCTGTTTATCAGATAATTTGTTCCCTTCAATACGGTTGGAAGATCCAACACTTTCTATAGTTGCAACTTTTTTCAGCGCCTGTAATTTTTCAGGTGCCATTTGTCCCAGAAGTTTCCAAGAACCTTTAAACTCGTCAATTTCAGAGATAATTGATAACATCTGATTAGTTATTTTAATATCAAGATTCTCTAGCATAATAATACCCAATTAGACCCAATATGACCTATATAATATATTATTTATACCTGATTGTCAATTATTACTCATCCAAAACGTTACATATTTGGATATGTTTTAGATATTCAGAGGTAAGATGTGTAACAGTAAAGGAGAATGGTTAAATGGTATGCGTAGAGCCGATTAGGGACAAAGAAAAAATTGAAATTGTAAAACGAATTTTAAAAGAACACGGCAGTCGTAACTACTTGTTATTCTTAATGGGGATAAACAGCGGATTGAGAATTTCGGATATTCTTAAATTAAAAGTTGCGGATGTTAAAGATAAAAAATATATTGAACTAATTGAGCAAAAGACTAATAAATATAAGCGTTTCCCAATAACAAAATCTTTTAAAGCTGAACTTGATGAATTTATTTATCACAAGGCTGATACTGAATGGCTGTTTTCAAGCCAGAGAGGGGGAAAGCCAATCAGCAGAATTCAGGCATATAGAATAATTTGCAACGCTTGTATTAATGCAGGAATTACAGCACACATAGGGACACATACACTCAGAAAAACTTTTGGTTACCATTTTTATCAGGAGAATAAGGATGTTGCATTGCTTCAGTGTATCTTTAATCACTCTGCACCGAGTGTTACACTGCGATATATAGGAATTAACCAAGATATTATTGATTCTCGGCTGAATGCATTCTGTCTATGAATTGTAACAATTTAAGTCAAATTGTAAAAATTATCTCTAAAATCTTAAAGTTTTCCAGAAAAATGCCGATATACATTATGTGTCTAAACTAGTAGGTAAAATTTGAGGCAGACAATAAATGTGAAAACAGGTAAAGTAATTTTGCAAATGTCTGCCGACCAAATATCTACATGCGTAGCACATGTAACAAAATTGTCATTTTGTTACATTCAAGATTAAAAGGTGTGCGATGTCAGAAAGATTAAGTATAGAACAAAAAATTCAGCAGTATAGACAGGCTAATCCGAAACTAAATGGCTTATCAGATAAGCAGATTTTGTCCGTTATGGTTGAAAATGGCGAGGTTACACTTTCAGAAGCACAAAAGGTTTCGATTTATTCAAATTCTCAAAGCAATGTAGATAATCAAGGTTTAACAGTTCAGAAACAAACAAAATCTAGAACAATAAACCTTAAATCCGGCAGGAAAATTGTCATCAAAGATGGTACAGCAAAATATTATGCCGCAGATGGTGTGGAACTTAAGAGAGAGTATTTTGAAAAACAGGAAGGTAAAATTGACGTAAGACCATCCGGTCGATATTCCGTAACTAAAGCTGGAAAAACAAAATATTATGCTGCAGACGGCACGGAACTAAAAGGAAGCTACTTTAAGCGTGTAGAAAATACTGATGTCAATATTAAAGGTACAGACGGTAAAACATATAACCTTAATAAAACACTGGAAAACCGTATTAATAAAGTAACCGTTGATTTAGAAAAATCAGAAGACAGCAATGGTTTTATCGGCACTGCCTGGAGCGGGTTTAAAAACTTAACAGGGATTGGAGACAGCTCTGATAAGGTAAGAGAACAACAAGAAACAGAAAAGAAACTGCTGCAGCAATTTAACAGCAATGAACAAAAACGTCCGGAGATATTTAAAGAATTGACGGGGGTTGATTATACCCCCGAAAATCTTGAAAAATTTATTAAGGGTGAAATCAAACTAAAATCAGAAATAGCATTGCAAGGCTACAATGAAGGTCAGGAAATGGCAGTGGATATAACGGCGGATATTGTATCGGGTATTGCAGCCGTTGGAATTTATACCGCTGCCGTAGCAGCGGCTCCATTTACGGGCGGAGCAAGTATTGCTGTCGGTGTAGTTGCTGCGGGTGCAAGCGGAGCTGTAATTAAAACAGGTCTTAAAGCGACGGACGCTGCCACCGGAGGAAGAGAATATACACTCCAAGATGCAAAACACGATGCCGCAACAGGTGTGTTTTCGGGTATGATAGCCCCGATAACAGGTGGTTTAGGCGGTGCTGCTGGTAAGACGGTTGCAACAAAACTCGGAGTGCAAGCTGTTAAACAGGTCGGAAAAGAGGTTGCACAAGAAGCAGCAAAAGGCGGCGTGAAACAAACAGTTAAAACAATGCTTACAAATCCAACGGGATATGAATATGTTGGAGGAAATGCAGCAAAACGAGGACTTGCCTTTGCTGCAGAAACTGCAACTGATGGGGCAGTCGGCGGAGCAGTTGATAATGCTTTCAGAACTGCCTATGACGGAGGCAGCTTAGAAGATATCGGTAATTCTGCCGTTGAAGGTTTCGTAGGCGGTGCAATTATGTCACCGATTATTGGCGGTGGTATGAAAGCGGTTGGTAAAGGTGCACAGAAAGCTTTTGGCAAAGACAATGTTGATATAGATGCTAATGGAAATAAAGTTCAGGTAAATGATGATGAAACTGTTGTAAAAATAAACGATAAAGCAGCAGAAGAATCTGTTAATACTCCTGATGCTGAAATTCATATTCCAAAAGGTATACTTGCTTCTGATATAACACCATTTACAGAAACTGATGAAGGATTCAGAAATATTGTAAGAAATAGGGCAGGTGATATTGCAGAGTTAAATAAAATTAAAGATACTGACAAATTTTTAGAAAATGGATTTCAAATCTTAAAAGAAGAAATGGGACTAGAGGATTCATCAATTAAATTGGTAATTGGCAATGATAATTATTATGATTTAGAATCAAATACTGTTTTTATAAATCGTAATTGGCAAAATGGGGATAAGGCTGAACTCTTTGGTGCGATAGCACACGAGCTTGACCATTTCTTACAATGGAAAGAAGTAATTAGAAATCTTGATGAAGACCATCCAATGTATAATGCTCTACTTGAGCAATTAAGTTCAACCGAAGTTGGTACTGATAATTTATTATATGTTTTAAACAAATATGAAGATGCCCCTGTAACCGAATTATCAAGAAAACAGGCTAAAGAATATGCTGATAGTTGGCAAAATTATATTGAACCTGCTGATCCTAAGACAGGGAAAGTTGATGTTACAAGCCAACGATATCGCAAATACAAAGAACAAGCAGTAGAAGCAGAAGCAATGAGACGTGGCGATATAGTTGTCGAAGAATATAGAAGAGCTGTCGGTGGAATTGATGATATAAATTTAAAATTATCTAGAGCAAGCACAAGAGAAGATTTTGTAGCAATACGTGATGAGATTAAAAAAATGCCTGCGGGTGAAGAAAAACACGCATTACAACAAGAATATTTTAGAAAATACAGTGAATTTTCACGAGAATACAACAAAAAATTTGATATCAAAATGGAATACTCACCAAAGTCTAATGATTATCTACAAAGATTAAGCAAAGTTAATTTTTCTAAAAATGGAGGTTTAGACACTAGAGAAGTTAAATTGTACGAAAATTTCAAGCGGGCAATGCATAAAGTTTTAATTGCAACTGATGGAAAAGCTGATTTGCCAGAAGATATTATTTTCCGAAAGATTCCTCAGCATTCTGGCGGCATCGCATGTAAAGATGCAACAACACCAAGTATTTCAATAAACAGATGTTTTTTAGATAATATTGATTCTAATATTAAAAATATCGTTCAAGATTTAAAAGGCATAGGTATGCTCAACATAGATATTGACGGTAAAATTCGTATTCCTGATTTCTTAAAAAATGATACAACATTGGAACTTGAAAAAAAACTAAATGCATCTAGTGATAAAAATAATTTCGCAGATAAATTAGAACTTTATACTTGCTATATTGGTTATTTTGTTGATCTACAAAGTCAAATCCGCAGACACCCAATTGTTACAATAGAAAAAATAATGAAAACAGGTTCTAATCAAACTGTACTTAAAAAGCAAGGTTTATTTAAAACAAGACAAGAAGTAAATGCAATGAATAAAGGTGAGCAAATTGCTTATTTAAAAGAAATTGCTTCCATAACAGGAATTCCAGAAAATACTGTTTTAATAAGAGATATAGACCAATTATATATTCATGAATTAGGACATTTAAATCATAAACTCTCAAAAGAAGATGAAGTGTTTTTAAGATCTAAAAAAGTCATAGAAGAACATCAAAACAATCCAGAAATCCAGAATACCTGTTCTAAAGTTTCTCGCTATGCTCAACAACTCCCCATGGAATTTGTTGCGGAAGTATTTTCTGGGTTAGTATCTGGGCAGAAATTTGATGCTGATGTAATGTCTTTATATGCGAAATATAAAGGGCCACAGCTTTTTAATTAAGATTAATACCAAGAATATCTCTTTCAATTTGCCCAATAGTTTTAGGAGTTAATTGCTTTGTTGGTGTTAAAGGATTAACTTTTTGTTTTGCAATTTTATTTTGCTTTATTGGGGTTAAATTTTTCAAAATATTCATTAGGGAATAAATTTCAGACTGTGGAGTTTGTCTATCGTTGTCAATGTCAGCAGAAATCTTTTGCATCAGTTTTCTTGCAAAGACAAAAAGCTCGTTACTAAAAATTTCCTGATTACGCTCAGCTTCAAATCTTTTTCTCTCCCATTCGTATTTCTTTCTCCAGTAAAACAAAGTTCTGCGAGATATGTTTAATTTTGCTCCAATTTCTTCAAGTTGGATTTTGTCATAAATATACATCTTTTCAGCTTGTTTGTAATAATATTTCATTTTGGTCATTTTTATTCCTCAAAAATTATTCTGTCTAAACTAAATTTATTTTTATCAGTTAAGCGTCGTACTTGAAAATAGCAGCAATTTGAGGCTAAACCTAAATTCCTGCAATATTTTAAAAGTTGATTTAATTGCGTAAGTGTGTTTTTTAACCTACGAACTCCTAAATTCCTTGTTTTACAAGTTTTATAAAATTCTTCTATATCTTCAATAGTGATATCTTGTATGATTTTTCCTCTGAAGAATGGTAAAATATTTACCCTAAATATTGATTTATAAGTTTCGTATGTTCTTTTTGTACAATTTTGTTTTGCATAATTTTCTAAAAAATATTTAACAGCTGATCCAAAATCTAATGACTGATTGTTAAAAATATTGGCAGTAATAATTGTGTAATCAATATTTTTTCTTTCTTCAATATACTTATAAATTTCTTTGTCAAAAAGTATTTTATTATTGTTCAAAAGGTGTTCAAGTTCTGTTTTACAATCACACTCTGCTATCATTTCGATTTCATCGAGAGTAAATTCTTTTAATCTTTTTGCTAATTTCTCAATATTCATAATATATGTTGAATTACCTCCAAATTAATCTCGGTTAAATTATTATCTTTGGCAAATATTTCCATTTGATTTATAAGCTGAACTATTTGCCTGAACCTGTTGTATTTTTTGTGAATGTACTCAATTGAATTAGGAGTAAACGGTATTTCAGATAGTTGACTAAAAATTTGGCTTAAATCTTCTACCCCAAAGGTTTCGAATTTTACAATCTCGCTAAATCTGTCATACAGGTGCTTGTAGCGTTCAAGTTTTCTGTGAGCCAAGCCCATACCGACAAAGACTATCGGACAATCGGTTTTGTCATGGATATCTCTTAGGGTCTCGACACTTTTGTAATTATTCATCAGGTAGTCGATTTCGTCTACAAAAATAATTTTGGGCTTTTGGCTCAGTTTGCTAATCACGACATTGAAATTATCCGAAGTCAAATATCGTGGGGGTTCGTCCATTTCCCTAACGATTTCTTCGACAAGCCACCTGCTTGTCATAAGGTTTGAAGCTCGAATGTAAATTCCGTCATACTTGCAGGCGAGCCACAACGCCGTTTGTGATTTTCCAAGCCCCGGTTCGCCATATACAAGTCCCATTTTAGGAATGTTTTTGGGTTTGTTTTGCAAATTTTCTACAAGCCCGATAAAGTTTCTGACGTTATTTGTTTTCACAAAGATTTTACGCATAAAGCAATTCATACTCCTTTGTCTTTTTAAATTCACTTATCCAAGGATTATTAGGGTCATTTTTTATCAAATATTCATATTTTTCTGAATTGTTTTTGAACAGGGTTTGAAGGCTATTTGAATGCGGTTTGAATTTGATATCCTGAACTTGATTCAGAGGCTCTTGCAGGGCAGATTCTGAAATAAATTCAGAATGACATTCTAAAAACTTCATTTCATCATTCATCAATAATTTTTTAACCGAGTTTATCGTTTTCCGTTTCAGTTTTTGTTGTTTTTGAATTTTTTGTTTGTAATCCTCTAGATCCTCAACCGTTCCTAAAATCTTAGCCATCGGATGGGTTTCGGTTACTCGATCTGCGGTGCATAAGTATTCACCTTTTGGGGTAAAAACTTTTACACTTGTCAAATCAAACAGGTTGTATTTTACTAAAACTTTTCCTCTTAACCCGTATAATCTTTCGTCAAAATAGTCACAATTTAAGAACCTTACACCATTTCGCTGAATTGTTTTGACTTCAGTTGCCAGCATCAAATCGTCAAGTAGGCTTTTATCAATATTTTGTTTCTTTCGATTTTCTAAAACCTCTGTGATTGTCATATTCGGTGCATTTGTGCAGGGCTGAGAATTCTTAAACTTCAGCCACATATCAATCATTTTGATTGTTTCTTCTATAGTTGGAATGTAATCATTATGCAGGTTGGAGTGGAATTTTTCGTTTCGTTTCAAGTATGCAGGTTTGTTGATAATTGATGAGCCGACATAACTTGGCATTAGTTTTTCAAATCCTTCTTGAAATTCTTTGAAGAACCTCTCAATAACCTTTGACCTTGCATTATATGGTCTTGCAAATACCGTTTCAATCCCGAGTTTTGAATACAATCCCTGAAAACCTAGTTCGGTAAACCCTTTATCATCGGTAAAATACTTTGCTCTAAAGGCTCTGCCGTTATCTTGATAGACAATTTTCGGTATCATATCGAGGTTTATTATTGCGTTTCTTAAAGCACTTGCAACACATTGGGTGTTTTCTTCAAGCATGATTTCATAGCCTACAAGTGCGGTTGATTTCCAGTCCAAAAATCCGACTAAGGTTGCTCGACAAGGCTTGCCCGTAAACGGGTTAATCACTTTAAATGCAAGTTTATGACCGTCTGCGACTAAAATATCCCCGACATCAAGCAGGCTTGCATCTCTTTTGATATACGGTTCGACTTTGTCTGACAGTGCTTTTTCACCGTCTCGAGCTAACACCCATTTGTCGTAATTATTGTCTTTAAACCACTTTGCATATCTTCTAAAAGTAATATCTGCAGGGATGAAACTTTGACCTTGCTCTTTGAGCTTGTATTTTGTAAGTGCGATTGCTTTGCCGATACAAAGCCTGTTGGGATGAAGAAGTAAACCCATAAATATTTTGATTTCTTCATCATTAAGTATGGTTCTGTAATCATTAACACTACTATATTTATATTGTGGTAAAAGCTTTGTATAATCTTCGATTCCGTTTAGCATTGAAAGCCAACGATGCAAACTTCCTCGGGATATTTTGCCTAGAATTTTATATAAGTGAGCATTTGAAGTATTGTGCAATTTAACAAAATCGTAATCGGATTGAAGTTTATTTGTTGATTTCTTCCTAAACTCAAGCCATTTGTGGATTAAATCTAATCTTGCGAGTGCAATTTGTTTTGATTTTTCAGATGTGAATTCTGCCATGTGTATTTCCTTTGCATACACATTCATTGCTCACCTTTCGGGATAAATCAAGTCCTAAATCTCAATCCTAGAGACATTTCTACACATATCAAACTGAAAGACAATTCAAACCGGACAAATCTTGCACTAAAAGTTTTAGGGCTAAAATTCAAACTCCAAGCAGGATAAAGGCAAAAATAAATTTAATATGACAGAATATCAATGAAAATTAGTGCAAAAATTGAGACAAAAGTGCAAGAAAAGACCATCAAATCTCAACACTATAAACTAGCCTTAAATTCCTAACATTTCGGAGTTTCTTTCGAAAAACACCCATCCCAATTGTCCTGATATACTATAAAAAGCATATATGCTTCCTAAAAATGTAAAATCTGTTTTTTAAGCCTACAAAAAAGAAGCCTTATGGCTTCTTTAAAATGGCGGGACCGACGAGGCTCGAACTCGCGACCTTCTGCGTGACAGGCAGACACTCTAACCAAACTGAGCTACGATCCCAATCGCCTTATTTAATTGTGTATATTGATTATAATTTGCTAAAAAATTTTTTTCAACACTTTTTTTGATAAATATTTGAGCGCAGCGAAAAAATATGTATAATAAGACTATGATTGAAATTACTTGATATCAGGAGAATGTATGAAAAGATTTATTCTGACTTTGGCTTTAATGATAATTGCTGCCATGCCGGCATGTGCGCTTTCTATGAAAGTTTCCTCAATGCAGGATTTCACAACGGAAAAACCCTCTGATACACTCAAAGTTATGGTTCTGGTACGTACAGAGCTCGATAACGGAATGGTTTTTGAGGAAGGAACGATTATAAAAGGCGATATTTTTGACGTAAAACCTCCAACAAGGGGCAAAAGAAACGCGACTTTTAAATTTCGCCCGACAAGTTACTCATATAACGGCAAAATGGTCGAAATTAAAGACAATACAAACTTCTGGGGAAAATATGCCCCGTATAAAGAGCTCGACGCTGCCGGCATGACCTTATCTGCTGCAACTTTTGTCGGCGGGCAGGTTTTAAAAGTTCCTTTCCTCGGGCAGGCGGTTTCATTTGCAAAGGGCGTTGTTAAAAATCCTGACGGCAACCGCCTGAAATCAGGTGCAACGCAAATATACAAGGATTCTTTCGTTTCCTACGTTGAGGAGGGCAAAGAAATAACTTTGAAAAAGGACGAGCTGTTCATGCTGAAGTTTAAACTCAAAGATGAGGAAGAAGAAAACGAAAACGAAAGTGAAAACCGGACTGATGAGCCGGTAAATGCCGAAAATACACAAAATCCTCCCGCTCAAGAGGTTGAAATAAAAAACCAGACTCAACCCTCGGCGCCTTTGCCCTCAACAGAGGCTGCTCCGGCAAAACTTGAGCAATCAACAATCCACTCGGTTGACCCTTATGAGGTTTTGCACGAGGTGGAAACATCCCGGAAAGATAAATAACACTTAAAAATGGGTGAGGTGGGATTCGAACCCACGACCAATTGATTAAGAGTCAACTGCGCTACCACTGCGCCACTCACCCATTATATATTACTTTTCAAAATCAACGAGCAGTGGCAGCGCTTGCGCTACCTTCCTCTCGCAAAACGATACTCAATCGTTTTGCTCGGCAGAGTGCCACTCACCCATTATATTATTCACTTTTCAAAATCAACGAGCAGTGGCAGTGCTTATGCTACTTTCCTCTCGCAAAACGATGCTCAATCGTTCCGGTAAGTTTATTATATCACTAAGAAAAAATTTTCAATACTTGTTTCTCTCCGGTTTTTATTTTGGGATATAATATTCTTGGCTGAAATATTAAAAAAAGAGGAATTAAGATGTTATTAGGCGTAAATATAGACCACGTAGCGACTTTGAGGAATGCCAGAGGCGGAAAAGACCCGGAAATTATTGAAGCAGCCCGAATCTGCGAAAAAGCAGGCGCTGACGGGATTACAACTCATCTTCGCGAGGATAGGCGTCATATTAAGGATGAGGACGTCTTTGCTTTGAAAAAAATCCTCAAAGTTCGCTTAAATCTCGAAATGGCGGTCACAAAAGAAATGGGCGCAATCGCTCTGGAGCTTCTTCCCGCTAATTGCTGCCTCGTTCCGGAAAAAAGGCAGGAGTTAACAACAGAGGGCGGGCTCGATGTTGCCGGTCAGCTTGAAAAAATAACTCCTTTTGTGAAAAAACTCGTTGACGCAGGGATTGTCGTGAGCCTTTTTATTGACCCGTCCGAAGAACAGGTAAAAGCCTCTGCAAAAACCGGTGCGCAGTTCATTGAGCTCCATACCGGCGCATATTCCGAGGCTTATGGTACAGATTCGGAAGAAATAGAATTTCAAAAACTGAAAAATGCAGCAAAACTCGCCCAAAACCTCGGGCTCAAGGTGAATGCAGGACACGGGCTCACATATGAAAATGTCCACAGAATGCATGAAATTGAGGGGCTTGTTGAATTGAATATCGGGCATAATATTATTGCAAAATCGGTATTTGACGGACTTTTCGGGGCTGTAAAAGAAATGAAAGAACTGATTAAGTAATTTTAAGAGAGTTGGGAGGGTGCTTGATTTTACAACCCTTTCACGCTATCCTTAAATTATCAATCGAATGTTGAAAGGACTAACACATGGCTAAACATTGTGAAATCTGCGGTAAAACAGCAATCAAAGCAGCAAAAATTTCTTTTTCACATAAACAAAACGTTCACAGACAAGAACCTAACCTCCAAACTGTTAAAGTGAACCAAAACGGTACTGTAAAAAGAATCAGCGTTTGCACTTCCTGCATTAGAGCCGGAAAAGTACAGCGCGCTGTATAATTGAATCGCAAGTATTTACGAAAAAAACAGCTTTCGGGCTGTTTTTTTGTGCTTAAAACTTAAAAAAAGGAGCGAAATGCTCCTTTTTTCTTAACAAAGTGTATTTTCTGCTTTTCTCAGGGTTATGCCTCTTTTTGATTCCCTGATGAATTTTACGAATTTTTTTACGTATTCATCTTGAGGAACTTCCTGCTCAATCACGTCGCATGCTACAGAAATCAAGTATTCGCCGGATTTGAGGATTTTGAGGGCATGTTTGAGGTTTTCTCTTGTTTCGAGCGGAATCCCTCTGCGTTTCAAGCCGATAGAATTGATTCCATGAGGAATCGGAGGGCGCCCTTCGCCTTTGCAATAAGGCAAAACATCCATTCTTGCTGCTGAAAATCCGCTTACTATGCACATTTCACCGATTCTGACGTTCTGATGGAAAACGCTCATTCCACCGATAAATGCACCGAACCCCACATGGCAATGTCCGCCGATTGTCGCCAGATTCGCCATGATTACTTCATTTTCAAGCACACAGTTGTGAGCAACATGGGTTGAGGTCATAAGCATGCATTTGTCGCCGACGATTGTTGCGTCGCCCTCGGTTGCAGCGCGGTTAACTGTTGCATATTCTTTGATTATACAGTTTTTGCCGATAATGGATTTTGTCGGCTGGCCTTTGTAGCCCAAATCCTGCGGGGCTGTTCCTATGCTTGCGAACGGCGAAATTAATGTGCCGTCGCCGATTTCGCAGTGTTCAAGATACGCATTCGGCATAATTATTACATTGTCACCGATTTTTACATTTTCGCCGATTACCGCGTTGGCTCCGATTGTTACATTTTGTCCGATTTGTGCGTCATCGGAAATTATCGCTCTTTTGTCAATCATATTTTCACACTTTCACTATACTACGGAGAAAATCATATCAGCTTCAACGGCTGTTTTCCCATCTACCGTTGCTTTTCCGTGAGCTTTGATAATCGGGCCTCTTACTTTTGTCAGTTCAACGTGCATATCAAGTCTGTCGCCCGGGCGGACAATGCTTTTGAATCTGCAATTGTCGATTCCTGCATATACAACGAGTTTTCCTTTGTATTCTTCGGTTGTCATAAGGATTCCTGCGCCCATTTGTGCAAGAGCTTCAGCCTGCAAAACGCCCGGCATAATCGGATTACCCGGAAAATGCCCCTGAAAGAACGGCTCGTTCATTGTGAGGTTTTTGTAACCTTTGGAATATTTGCCCGGTACACATTCCGTAATTCTGTCAATGAGAAGAAACGGATATCTGTGCGGAATCATGCTCATGATTTCCATAATATCAAAACTTAAAACTTCTTCTGTCATCTATAACTCCTTATCTAATCTTATCTTTCAATATTTTTGCTGTTTTAACATGAACAGCATGACCTGCTTCTTTCACGATGATTTCAGCTTTCAAATTCAGCGGATTGAAGCCCGTGAGGTAAAAATCGCCGATTAAGTCGAGGATTTTGTGTTTTGCCGGCTCAAAACTGCTCAATAGTTCCGTTGTGTAACCGTCTTCTGTCAGCCCGACGGTGTTTTCAATGCTTACGCCTCTGGCATATCCGGCAGCCTGAAGCATTTCGAGCTCTTTCAGGTATCCGAAAGTTCTTGCTTCGGCAATTTCGTCAATATTTGTGCCGTCAAAGCTTACCCATCTGTGGTTAAGTTCCGGATGGTTGAAATTTACGCCGTATGTGATTCTCAATTCATCCGCAGGAAGCACTACGAGGTGGGTTTTGCCGTTCAAATAGCTTACCGGCTCGCTGATTGTGTATGCGGCGTCGGATTTGTGGGCCCCGCCCATTAATTCGACCCATTTTTTTGAGCCGCCGTCGAGAATCGGCAATTCAAAGTGCGAAAGTTCTACGTCAATCGCGTCAATTCCGCAAATCGCGCATGCAGCCATAAAATGCTCAATCAACATAATTTGGACATCTTTATCGCCGATTACAGTGCAGTGTTCTGTTGAAACTACGTTGTCAACCGAGGCTGTGACGGTTTTTCCGTTAAAATGAAAGCGGATTCCCTTTTCTTCTGACGGTTTTAGCACTGCTGTTGACGGAGCGCCTGTCATAAGCGCCTGTGATGAGATTTCTTTGATTTCTGAGATTGTTTTTGTCATTATTCTGCGTCCTGTTCAAACTGGGCAAGAAGATGTTCGTATTTTTTGAATTTTGAAGCGATTTCTTCTGCTGCTTTCATTGCTTTGAGCTGTTTAATGAAATCTTTTCTCGGAACAGCCGGAGCGCCGATAATTATTGATTTTTCCGGGAAACTTTTTGTTACGCCGGCCTTAGCCATAACAATTGAGTCGCTTCCGATTTCAATATGGTCTGCCATGCCTGCCTGACCTGCAATAACGACCCTGTCGCCGATTTTGCAGCTTCCGGCAATACCGCACTGTGAAACGAGCATGCAGGCTTTTCCGATTTTGCAGTTGTGACCGACCATTACAAGGTCATCGATTTTTGTTTGTGCACCGATTTCGGTATTTTCGATTGTTCCTCTGTCAACGCAGGAGTTAGCGCCGATTTCGACATCATCGCCGATTACTACGCCGCCGATAGACGGGATTTTGTAAACTTTTTGATTAACATTCTGGTCAACAACCTGACCTTCTTTGCGCGCCTGTTCAATAACATCGGGATTTTCTGTTACAAAGCTGAATCCGTCAGCGCCTATGCTTACGTGGTGCTGGAAGATTACGCGGTTTCCGATGTGTGAGTTGTCGCCTATGCAGCAGCCTGCGTGGAAGAGGCAGTTTTCGCCGATTGTGCAGTTTTTACCGACATAGCAGTTGGCAAGAAGTTTTGAATTGTTGCCGATTTTGGAATTTCTGCCTACGACTACGTTCGGGCCGATAGAAACGTTTTCGCCGAGTTCGGCTTCGGGGTGAATGTAAGCTGTCGGGTGGATTCCGACCGGTGCGTCAGGTGCTGAGTAGAAAAGATGAAGCAGTTTCATCATTGCAAGGCGCGGTCTTTCTACTTCAATCGTTGAAAGGTGCTCAATATTCACGCCGAGCGGGACAAGCGCCGCTTTTGCTTTTGTTTTTGCAAGGTTGTCAATTTCTTCTTCAGAAAGTGCCAGCGCAAGTGTGTTTTCGTCAGCCAACAAAGGGGGCATAAGTTTTGTTATCGACGTATCTGATACCTTTGTCAAAATTCCGCCGACAATTTCACTAATTTCCTCTACTCTATAACTTTTCATGTCTTTCTCCTTAGTCTTCCATCCCTCTATTGTAATATTATCCTCCCAAAAACACAAATTTATTTTTTTTATATTGGGCGGAAGATTCATGTATTTTTGTCACGATTGAAGTGTTTGTTTAGGGGCGCAGCCCCGTTTCATGTTGGAAGTGTTTGGATTTTGCTGTTGAGGGCGGAAGACTCATGCGTTTTTGTCATGATTGAAGTGGTTGCTTAGGGGCACAGCCCCGTTTCATGTCGGAAGTGTTTTGATTTTGCCCTTACAAGCCAAAAATTTATGCGATTTTAGCCATCTTTGCAAGAATTGAACCTAAAATCCCGTGATAAGTAAATTGAGTAATTTTTCTTTGCAGTGACTATGGAGGAGGGCTCAAAAATCTTGAAATAATCGCAAAAAACGCTGCATGCCCGGGGGAATCGGAACGAAAAAGGAAAATTACTCAATTTACGCCCACGCCTATCAACCCCCACCCCAACAAATTTCCCATTATTCTGAAATTTGTACTATAATAATCCTGTAAAAGGAGTTCAAAATGAACAAACCGAACAAAAAAACTAAAAAAATCCCCGAAATCAAAATAAAAAACATGGGCGTTGATATTGATAAAAACGAGTACAGGGAAATCGTCCTGTCTAACTCGGCACACCCGGAACAGACTTATTATGACAGATACAGATAAGTAAAATTGCACTTATTGGATAGAAAAGGAGAAAATTATGTGGGAAAAAGACATTAACATCCGCGAAGTTAAAGAATTACGCGTAAAACCCAATGTTTATTTCGGTGTTGGCGCAATTGAGAAAATTGACGATATTTCTGCTGACCTCAAGAAAAAAGGCGTGGATAAAGTTATCGTTGTTTCCGGTAAAGGTGCTTATAAAATCACCGGAGCATGGGATTACGTGGAAAAAGCGCTCCAAAAACACGGAATCGGCTATGTAAACTACGCAAAAGTAACCCCGAACCCGACTACACATAACATTGACGAAGCAAAAGCAATGGCTCTTGAGTTCGGCGCAAAGGCAGTTATCGCAATCGGCGGCGGTTCTCCTATTGATACGGGGAAAAGCGTTGCAATTCTTATGGAATACCCCGAAAAAACAGCTACACAGCTTTATGAATTTGAGTTTGCCCCTGAAAAAGCGGCTCCGATTGTTGCAATTAACCTTACACACGGCACGGGTACAGAAGTGAACAGATTCGCCGTTGCAACTTATCCGGAAAAGGAATTCAAGCCTGCAATTGCTTATGATTGCATTTATCCGTCTTATGCAATCGACGATCCGCAGTTAATGACAAAACTTTCAAAAAATCAGACGCTTTACACCTCAATCGACGCTGTAAACCACGTTGTTGAGGCTGCAACTTCAAAGGTTGCGTCGCCGTACTCAATAACGCTTGCAAAAGAAACCATCAAATTGGTCGCAAAATACCTGCCTAAAGCAATCGAGAACCTTGAAGACCCGGAACCGAGATATTATTTGCTGTATGCGTCACTTTTGGGCGGTGTCGGGTTTGATAACGGTATGCTGCATTATACGCATGCTCTTGAACACCCGCTGAGCGCTGTTAAACCTGAATTGTCGCACGGTTTGGGGCTTGCAATGCTTCTTCCTGCGGTAATTAAGTACATTTATAAAGATAAAGCAGCAACACTTGCTGATATTCTTGAACCTATTGCACCTGGCTTGACCGGCAGCCCTGATGAAGCTGAAAAAGCCGCAAAACTCGTTGAAAAATGGCTCCAAAGCGTCGGGGTTACTCAAAAACTCGAGGATGACGGTTTTTGCAAAGCTGATGTTGAAAAACTTACGAATCTCTGCTTTACAACGCCGTCTTTGGACGCGCTTTTGAGCATTGCGCCCAATCATGCGACAAAGGAAATAGTTGAGGCAATTTATACGGAATCAATGACTGCATACAACTAAAATAAATATATAATATGCAAAAAGCGGGCAAAATTTGTCCGCTTTTTTATTCTCACTGTAAAATCACCCTCGCCCGGCGGGAGAGGGCCGGGGAGAGGGGGCAAACTACCGCAATCAACTCTTCAAAAGGCAATATCCCCCAAAAAATACCCCTAACTCCCCCAAAAAACAGCCCTCACCCGCCCTTCGGGCACCCTCTCCCATCGGAGAGGGGTAAAATCTCCCTCGTTTGACGGGAGAGGGGCGGGGAGAGGGACAAAATGTCACAATCACCCCGCAAAAAAGCAAAATCCCCCCTAAAATACCAAAAAAGTAAGAAATTTCTTTCTTACCTTTTGGCGTGTATATGGCATTATACGGGTGGTCTAGATTATTTCCGGAATTTGTGTGTTGAAGTACATCAGCGGGTTTGTGCCCATATTCATACCGGAAAAGATGTTTATCGGATTCGTTGTTGTTTGCTGTTTGTAGTATGTTTCGAGCTGTTTTCTTCTTGCTGCCTGCATTTCTTCAAGCTGTTGAGCCATTTCATCGTATTTTTCCGCTTTTACTGTTACTTCCTGCATTTCGGGGGTAACTTTTGTTCCGAAAAGGAAACCGTTTGTTGCTGCTGTTGCGTTTGCGAGTTGCAATCCCTGCGGTTTTGCTGTTGTTTTGATGAATGCAGCCGTGTTTTCTTTGTGAAGTGCGCGTTTTGCGCTTGTAATCATGCTTTCGTTGTCGCTGATGAGCCCGTCGATTCTTGAATCTTTTGCCTGAAGTTCTTTGAGCTCTTTGTTGAGGTCTGTTTTCTTCGCCAAATCTGATTCTGCTTTGATTTGCGCTTCTTTTGCTTTGATTTCGTTTGCAAGCTGCTCTTTTTTGGTTTTGAGCTGCGCAATTCTGTTGTTTGCGTTTTGGATTTGCTGGGTTCTGACCTCAATATCATATACAGCTTCAATATCTTTTACTGTTTTTTCAGTTGCTTTGATATCTTCCTTAAGCGCTTTGAGTTCTGCTTTTTCTGCGTCTGTAAGTGATTTTTTCCCTTTGAGCTCGGCAATTCTTTCTTTTGCCATTGAAATCTGTTCTTTCAAATATTTTGCTGTGAGATTTCTTGCTAAGCTGCTGCCGTTTGAACCCTCAAGGTAGCCCTGTTCTTTAACTGCTTTCGTTATGAGCGCTTCAACTTCATTAAGTCTGGCTGTTTCTTTGGGTGTAAGAGTGCCTCTGGTGCTCAAATCAGCGTATTCGTCCATAGCCTGTCTGTAAACTTCTTTGTTTATAGCTTTGAAATCATCCACTACGCCTGAATAATCAGCTTCATTTGTTTTTCTTAAGATTTCGGCGTTTTCGATTTTTTCGTTGAGCGCGTTGTATTCTGCTTCTTTTTTAGTGATTTTTTCAGCATTTTTGGTTGCGTCTTTTCTGAGTTCGGTCAACTCATCAAGGAGTTTTTGCTGCTGTTTTTGGTAGCCTTCGATTTCTTTTGCATATCTTTTATCAATTTGCGCAATTTTGTTTTCTTTTGCATTTTTTGATTTGAAAATTGCTTCCCAGTTGGCTTTTCCTTCTGTTTTCATGAACTCGGAAGCTGCTCTGTAGGATTTTTGAGGATGGCGTACGCCTTTTACAACGTATTTTCCTGTTGTTTTAACGCAATCGCCTGTTGCTTTTAAAGTTTGTGAGATTTTTCCGCCTGTAAAGGTTTTTCCTGAGGCTGCTTTGGCGCCTGTCATTGCGAGACCGACTTCAAGTGTTCCTCCGCCGATTTCCTGCCATGCTGCTTCGGCTTCGGCGTCGGTTTTTGCGGCTGCTGCTTTAATTGCGCCTTTTCCTATGTTGAGTGCGCCCAAACCTGCGCCGACTGCAACCAGTACGGGAGCTGCTGCGCCGCCTGTAACTGCGATTAACGCTGCGCCTGCTGCTGCAACGCCAACTGTTGTTAAAGTGCGTTTTATGCTGAATCCGTTTTCGTCGCAGAACATGCCTTTTACGGTTTTGAGGGCGCCTTTGCCCATATTTTTGAGTTTGCTCCAGAAAGAGATTTTTCCGTCGTCTTTTCCGTCTTCTGTTACCGGAACTGTCTGTTTTTGCGTTGCCTGTGCAACAAACTGCTCTTTTTCAACAGCTTCTTGCTTTTCAAGGGCTTCAAGCTGCTGTTTATATTCAACTTTTTTAGCTTCAGTCTGGGATTCGGCATATTTTTTCATCACTTCAGCATGCTGTTTGTTCATCTCTGCCATGTTTGCAAGGATTTTTGTGTACATTTCTGCTGTCGATGGAGTCATCATCATTGAACCAATTCCTGACATAAAAATATCCCTTTCCCGTGTTTATAATTCCTCTTATTTAAATAAAAACATTCATGGCAAAGAAATTGCCTTTTGAAAGGAAATATTAAGAAATATTAAGCTATTTTGACCCCGATTAGCAGCCCCGCAGGAAGCGGAAGAATCTCTGCTTGCCAGTCTGGCGCTGATTTTATAGCATTTACGAAAGGCTGAACCTTTTTTTCGTGCGAAAGCACATTATCCGCAAGAATTACCGAACCTTTTGCCATTTTGTCTTTCAAAAGGTTGAAATAGTCGATATACTGGGCTTTGTTTGCATCGATAAAAACCAAATCAGGCACAAAATCGAGCTTTTTAATCACCTCAATCGCCGCGCCCTGCAACGGAGTAATCAAATCCTCCAGACCTGTCTTTTTAAAATACTCTTTTGCGACGCTCTGGCGTTCTTCAAAGAACTCGATGGTAGTTAAATGCCCTTTTTTGTTGAATTTTAATGCGTCCGCAATCCACATTGCCGAATATCCGTTAGAAGTCCCTATTTCCAGCACTTTTTCGGGCATTGTTTTTTTTATAAAGAGGCTGATAAAATTAGCGGTTTCCGGCGCAATATTCCAGAATTCTTTTTGCGTTTTTTCGAGCTCTGTGAGTATTTTTCGGGTAGTTTCGTCCATTATTTCATTACTTTGTTTATTAATTTTATATTATATATGTTGATTGCCGTGGGAACGGTTTGTACGACTTCGTTTTTGTCCAAATCGTAAACAAAATACTTTTTATCGGAAGCATTTGTGATAACAGCATAGCTGCTGTCCGGAACGGGAATTATTTTGTTCGTAAAGCCTTTTGTTTCAAGCTTTTTGGTCATTTCGACCTGATAATCCTCAAGATTGAACACGCAAAGCTCGTTATTTCCGGAAACAATGTAAAGTTTGCCGTTATGTTCAATCATATCAACGGGTTTTGCGCCTAATTCCTGTTCGTAAATTATTTCGTTGATTTTTGTGTCAATAACTTTTAATTTGTTTTCGGTTCTGCAAAGCGCGTAAATTAGATTGTCTTTTGCGTAGATTTTTGAGACATTCGGGCAGTTGACAGTGAAAGTGTTGTCATAAAATTTGCCTGCGATGTCCAGCGTGAAGATATCGCCCGAGGTTTTGTCCGCATAAGCAATATAATTTTTGTTTGCGTCCATGACAATATGTTTCGGGTAGCCTTTTAGCTTGATTTTTTCGATTACGGTCATTGATTTTAAATCCACGACGAAAATTGAGCTGTCATCTGATACAGCAACGAACGCTCTGTTGTTGTCGATGATTATTTCCGACGGGTGGAACGAAAGGTCGATTTTTTTAGCCAGAACTTCATGTTTTATGTCCGCAACATCAATGTAAGTCTTGCCTCTGGATGCAACAAGTATGTAATTGTCATTTTCAACCGGCTCAATAAACCTCGGCAGGCTGTCAAGGCGCAGCGTGTAGTCCGGAATTGTTGAATTTGTGGGTACAACGTTAACAAGGTTTGAATCGAGCGTTGTAATCAGGAAAGTTTTGCCTTTTAATTCTTCTACCGGTTCGATTTTTACGAGATTTTTCTCTTTTTCTTTTGCCGGCTCGGGCGTAAACATTGTATTTACGTAAGAACTTACCGTCGGGATAACCAAATCGCCCATAATTATTTTCATATCATCAGGAATAACCATTCCCGGCGGAACGAGCATGTCCTGCGGTAAAAGCCCCGTTTTTACGCCGAGCGGGATGTTTTTTGTGTCGGTAAAGCTCGGTTTGCCCTGTTTATTTTTGATTACTTTTAAAAGTGCCAGATTTGTGTCAAAAACAATGACTTCGGGCTTGTCAGAGATTTTTTTGTTGGCGGGATAAGTTGCTGCGACTTCGCCTTTTCCTGATTTATTCACCTGTGAGGGCAGTACGGGCAGGTAAACGGTCTTATCCGGAAATGTTATCATCCCGTCAAATCTCACGCCAATATCGGGAACTTCTTTTTTAATAGTATTTAGCACATTGTCGGGAAGTTTTGTTGCAAAAGCCGAAGAGGTTAAAGCCAGATACGCTATTGCCAGACATAATATTTTCTTAAAATTCATATTCTTCCTCTCCAATGCTTTTACAAACAGTATATCCCAATATCTGTCTGTGGTAAATAATTTTTACGGGAAATTATGAATGGATTTTGCTTTTTAGCTTGTCGAGCAGCTTTTCATTGCTCTTTTTGTTCATTGTGAGCTCAAAAAGCTTGTTGTAAAGCCGTCTTTCTTCTTCATTTATTGATTTTGGCGTTTGTATCCTGATAAAAACGTGATGATCACCGCGTTTTTCCTTGTGTCCGAGGTAGGGAACGCCTGCGTTTTTGATAATCAGCTCTTTGCCGAATTCCACGCCTGCCGGAATGGAAAGTTCCATAGGCCCGTGCACCGTTTCTACTGTAATTGTGTCACCGAGAACAGCCTGAGGAAAATTGATTGTTTCTTCCGTGTAAATGTCAAAACCTTCGCGATTGAACTTTTTGTGGGGCTTTACATAAGTCACAACGAATAAATCGCCGTTTGCACCGCCGTTTATGCCCGCGTCGCCCTCTGTGGCAATGCGGATTTTTGCATTATTGTCAATTCCGGCCGGAATTTTGACCTTGATTGTCTTTTCAGTTTCAATTCGTCCCTCACCTTTGCAGGTTTTGCACGGCGAAGTGATGACTTTGCCGGTTCCGTGGCATTTCGGGCAAACTGTAACCTGTGAAAAGCTGCCTAAAATCGTTTGCGTAACCTGAGAAACGCGTCCCTGTCCATGGCAGGTCGGGCAGATTTCCGGCTTGGTTCCGGGTTGGGCGCCTGTGCCGTAACAGTCTTTACAGGTTTCAAGATGGTCGATTTTTATCTCTTTTTCAACGCCAAAAACCGCTTCTTCAAATTCCAGCTCCAAATTCAACCTTAAATCATGCCCGCGTGCAGGCGCGTTGGGGTCAACATTTCGCTGGGAAAATCCTCCGCCGAATCCCGAGAAAAATGTTTCAAAAATATCATTAAGGTTGCCAAAACCGTATTCAAACGGCCCGCCCCCGCCATAACCGGCATTTTGAAGCCCGTCTTCGCCATAGCGGTCATAAAGCGAGCGTTTTTCTTCGTCCATAAGTGTTTCGTAGGCTTTTCCGAGCTCTTTAAACTTTTCTTCTGCATCAGGAGCCTTGTTCACGTCAGGGTGAAGCTCTCTGGCCTTTTTTCTGAAGGCGCGTTTTATCTCATCTTGCGTTGCACTCTGGCTTACGCCCAAAATCTCATAGTAATTTGTCATCTCTCATCTTCCGGTCTTGTGGCAATTTATTATTCGGGTTTTACAGCTACATTAACCAGCGCAGGCCGCAAAACTCTGTCGCCCAGTTTGTAGCCTTTTTGCAGTTCGGCAATAATTGTGTGTTCAGGATGTTCGTCAGTGGGGGTTTGCATAACCGCTTCATGGAAATTCGGGTCAAAAGGCGTGTCTTTTGTGTCAATAACTTCCATACCGATTTTTTGAAGCACGTCATAAAGCTGTTTAAAGCCCAATTTGTAGCTGTCTTTTACCTGATTTACGTCTTCGGACTTTTCAGCGGCTGCAATTGCCCTGTCAATATTATCAAGCGCCTCAATCATCTTTTTGAGGGTATCTTCCGCGCCGTATTTCAGAAGTGATTCGCGTTCTTGCATTTGTCTTTTGCGGTAATTATCAAAATCTGCGGCAAGACGAATATACTGATTGTTTACTTTTTCAAGCTGCTCTTTTAAAGAGTCAATTTCTGACGCAACTGTTTCTTCTGCGGCAGTTTCGTCGGTTTCTTGTTCGGTTTCGGACTCATTTTTTGCAAAAGGGTTATTTTTCACATTCAAATCATCCATATTTTCAATATTTTCGTTCTCAGCATTCCCCATGATAAATTCCTTTATAAATTAAATAATCGGGTCGGGCGCACTGTGTTTAAAAATCGTGCAGCCTTTTCGTTACTCTAATATTATAGTTTATGAATAAACTTCCTCAAGTTTTTTTAATTATTTCTTAATTATTGGCAAAAAGACGGAAAAAGCTTATTTAAAATGCCTGATTTTGCCTGTATCAAGAATGTTGCTCAGGGCATAATATATTCCGTAAACGCCCAGTCCGATTCCGCAAGCCTTGCTGAAGCGGTTTTTCACCAGCGCGCCTGTTGCGAGGAGCGCGGGAACAATATTGTAAGCAAGCTGCTCAAAAGCGCCTTTTACGTAGCCGGTTATCCCGTTTATTTTGTCAGGGAGGTCGAAATTTACTCTTTCAGCGAAAATTTTATCCCTGAAATTGCTCGTAACCGTGCTCATATCCTCCTGACGCCTCGAGCGTATGTACTGGTCGGGAAGACGGCCTGCAATACCCAGTTTTATGTTTTGCTGGGAAATCATCTTTCCGGTTTTGTGAGAATCGTACAAAACCAGACCTGCTGCGGCTATTCCTGCTGTTTTTGTGAGAATATTTGCTATGTTCATTATTTTTCAGCCTTTTTCTCTGTTTTCTTTTCTTTTGAAAAATCAGGGTTGTTATCTACGATTTTTACGGTTTTTCCTGCTGATTTGAGGGCTGCTTCTGCTGCGTCGAGCGCGTCTAAACCGTATGAACCGCTGGATTGCTGGATTTTTGCAAGGAGCTGTCTTGTTAAATCATCACCTGACGCCCATCCGTTGGAAACAATCGCCATACCAATCATTTTTACATTTGAATATTTGCTTTGCAATGTCAAATTCAAAAGATTTGTTAAAGCTACATCATTTTTTCTGGATTCATCTTCCCGGAATCGTTTCATAAGCTCTTTTGCGCCCATTAATTTGATATCAGGATTTGGATTTCTTAAATAATTTTCGAGCGTTTTAATATATTCATCTGTGAGCTGAACTACGTCTTTTTTGGGTTTTTCTTTTGTTTCTTCGGGCTTTTTGTCTTCTGTTTTTTCATTTTCTTTCAACCCGCCTGCTGCAATCGCTTTTGCATAGCTTTCTGCGGGTTTTGTTGTGTAATAATTCGACGGATAAGCCTGTCCGGGCTGCCCGGAGCCGTTATTTATTGTGCTGTTGAAGTTTGCACCGTTGGGATTTACTGACGGATTGTAAATTATAATATTAACGCCGTTTGAAGAAGCAGCTTTTTGTGCGTCAATCGGAATTGTTACACCGTTATTCACCTGCTGGGGCTGTATATTTGGATTATAACCTACATTGTTCATACTTCACCTTTAACTTTTGCAATTTGCAATTATATAAACGTAATTGAAGCGAAAATAGTGCCTTTTTTTTGACTTTTGTAACAAAAAATTAACATTTCGGCTTGAAAATTAAAGTTTTCAAATCAGATTGCCGATAAGAAAACTACATAGGGAAATGCAAAGGAGTAATTTATGTCAAATCCGGTAAATTTTAACCCATTTTTAGGGGTAAGTGGTACTGAAAAACTGGAAGAAATACAGGATAGGCGTAAAAGCTTAAGATTTCCAGAGATGGAAATGCCTGAGGCTCCTGCGATAGAAATGAATGTCGGAAATGACGAAGAAGGCTATCTCGATTTGGACGGATTGCAGATGGATTTTAACAAAGAAATCCCCAAATTGCAGAAATAACAAAGAGTTTTAGTTACTTTAATAAAAAGGAGAAAAGAAATGGTTGATGGCGTAAGTTTTAACCCTTTTACAGGAAAAGATTTTACAATTGATGAAATAAATTATCTTGATACCGACAAAAACGGTACGATTTCAGCTGAAGAATTGAATGCCGGATTGAGCTGGCTCCAAAGTAAGGATACTGACGCTGAAACTGACATTCAAGATAATACAAAGCTTTCTGAAGGTGCCCAGAAACTTTTTAACGGGGCAAAAAGTAAAGGTGCAGCAGATATTGCGTCAAACCAGACTGAATTGAACGAATATATGGAAATTGTTCAAGATGAGTATCTTGAACAGTATTTCAGAAGCAATCCCGGGCTAACCTCCGAAGAAAAAGCTACTATAATCTCCCTCGTTCAGTCATCTATGACTGAATTCCTCAAAAAAGTGACAACCTCTAACGCCAAAGGCCCTTATGATATAAAATCATTGACAAACGAGTTTTCCGCGCAAATAGAGAGTACTTTTGCTGAGTCAAAAGAGCTCCTTGAAACGACAAATTCTAAAATGAATGATTTGAAAAATACTGACGGCAGGCTGGATGCTCTCATGGGCAAGGTTCAAACAGCTGCTGAAGATTACGTGACCAATGCAGAATACAAAGAGATTCTGGCTGACAGCGTAAAATATCTTCTCGGGCAGCTTATGAACGGAAATGCTGATGATGAGCTATTTTCCGCACTTTATCCGAAATATCAAAGCAATACAAACTATAAAAAAGCTCTAGAGGCAGTAAAAACCTTGCAAAATACGACTGACCCTGCAAAAATGGCACAAGCTCTTTCTGATGCAGAAGCGGCAGTAACGACCTTTGTAAGAGCCTTTGGAAAAGATAACCTCGTGAATGCAATTGGCGAGGCAAGAGCCTCAAAAGCTGAGGGCGTACTCACAGAAGGGCTCCAGCAGTATGCAGATAAATATATTGAACAGGCTATTACACAAGAAAACGCCACACGAGCCTCTATGAATATAGAGCCATCACAGATGACGGACGCAGATATAGATGAACTCACAAAATTTGTAAATAACTGCATTTCAACATATATCGCCGAGCTTGCAGAAAAGAATGGCGGGGACATCAGCGGTGTTAATGTCGAAGATTTAGGTGCTGAGTTCAGCGCTTATGTAAGTTCCAAAATGCAGCAACTTGTTCAGGCACAAGTGCAGCTAGCTGCACTTGCAAGCGACAGTACTGTCGCTTTTAACTCCCTACAGGCTATAACAAAATCTGCAAATACCGATGGTTATATATCGGATTCAGAAAAATCTTCGCTCGTTTCTTCTGCGACAAAATTCGTCATAAGCCAGCTTTTAAACGGTGTAGAAGATAACTCTCTTCTTGCCTCGCTTAATTCATCATATAAAACTTCGACTGCATACAAAAATATACAGGCAATTTTCGCAGAAATGCAGTCAGCAACAGACCCTGATATTCTTAATGAAAAATATGAGGAATTGCAAGCTGCTGTAACGGAATTGTTGAATTCGTATGATGGAAAGACGCTTGCAAAGGGAATAAGCGCGCTTCTGCCTGTACAAATTGATGATTCAACAAAGGAAAAGGCAATTTATAACAGTACAATTGGCTCTGATTACGCTGCCGGAGTTAGCAGAACAACCAGCCGCGGAAAGCAGAATGAAGACAGGCTTGAAGAAATTCAGGCAATGGCCAAAGCTGATTTGGAAGCAGCTGCAGAAGCTTTAAAAGCTCAGCTAAAAGCTGAGTTGGGTGACGCTTACAATGAAGCTGATATAACCAAGTATATGAATGACGCTATGAATGACACAATTGCCCTCTTTACGGCAAACGTAACAAGAAGTAACGGGCATGGTAACTATAATTCAAAAGAAGACCAAATTGGTTTTGCTTTCTACCGCAGAAGCGGAACTAAAAAAGGACGTTATTCATACAACGTAAAATCTCTCGTCAACACATTTATCTCAAAATTCAATGAAACCAGCGCGACCAAAAATAAAGCCAAAATTGACCCTAATCTCGCAACATATGACAAGGAAAATGTCATGATGGATGCTCTGGGCAATGATTATTACAGAAATTCCTCCAGAACAGTTAAAGCTAAAAATAATGATCAGGCTGCGTATGCTCAAATTATTGAAATGGCAAAAGCTGATTTGAATAAAATCGCTGCTTCGTTGAGGTCTTCGCTTGTAGCAGAGGGTGTGCCACTGAGCCTGACCGAAATAGACTCAATCATTGACGAATGTATGGCTGATACAATTACGGATATGAAAAATGCGTTTCAGTATTGTCAACCAAGCGGAACAATATCGGGCGGCGGCATAGTCGCAGGCTTGACCGGCACCGCTACTGCAATCGGAGGTACTGTTTCCATAACTTCTATGGCCGCTTCCACTGTTGCCGCAGCTACAGAAATGGGGCTCGCCGGTAGTTTCGGTTTAACAGGAGCATTGTCGGCTATTCCGGTCGCAGGCTGGGCAGCTGCTGGTGTGGCGGCTATATTTACCGGACTGAAAAGTTTTACAAACCTTTTCGGAGCATCTTACGGCAAACATAACGCAGATGCAGGCTTCTATTTCGAGAGAAAATCCCACTCAAAATCCGGAAAATGGGGCTACGATGTCGGTACGCTCGGCAACGTCTTCATGGCAAAAGTCGATGCAAAAATCGAAGAAGCCAAGAAAAAGCAAAAAACAGAAGAAACAACCAAATCATAAAACTCAGAATTTATCGGCGGAGTCCTCAAGGTTCCGCCTTTTTATTCCACCCTCTCCGCGGGAGAGGGGCGAACCGTAGGTCAATCAATCTTCACAAAAAAAGAGCCCCATTGGGAGCTCTTTTTTAATTCATCTAGCCCTCAACAGGCTGTTCTTTTTTCTCTTTTTCTTTTTTTGCGCCGACTTTTTCAAAGACAATTTTCTTATCAACAAGCTCGGCCCTGATTGTGTCACCCGCGACGTACTTTCCGTTGAGGATTTCTTCTGCGAGCGTGTCTTCGATTTTCTTTTGGATTACGCGTCTTAGCGGTCTTGCGCCGTAGGCTTCGGAATAGCCCTCTTCTGCCAGATAATCCTTAACTTCGTCGGTGACTTCAATCTTGAATTCGTGAGCCTCAATACGTTTGAGCAAATCTTTGAACATAAGGTCAACGATTTCTCTGATTTCCGTCTTGTTAAGGTGCGCAAATACGATAATGTCGTCGATTCTGTTCAAAAATTCCGGTCTGAACGCTTTTTTCAGCTCTTCATTAACGGTTTCTTTCAAATGTTCATATTTGTCTTTTGACTCGTCGTTTGATGTGCTGAAACCGAGTTTCGCTGTCGTTGAAATCATGCTTGCACCTACGTTGCTGGTCATGATGATGATTGTGTTTTTGAAATTGACATGTCTGCCCTTTGAATCCGTCAAACGTCCGTCATCAAGAATCTGGAGCATTATATTGAATACATCCGGATGTGCTTTTTCGATTTCGTCAAAAAGTATTACCGAATAAGGCTTTTTGCGGATAGTTTCTGTCAAATGACCGCCGTCATCGTAGCCCACATAACCCGGAGGCGAGCCGATGAGCTTTGATGTAGAGTGTTTTTCCATAAATTCGGACATATCCACACGAACCATGTTGTCTTCCGAGCCAAAAACCGCCTCAGCAAGCGCTTTTGCAAGCTCTGTTTTACCAACACCGGTAGGCCCTGAGAAAATAAAGCTTCCGATAGGCCTGTTGGGTGCTTTCAAACCGACGCGGGCTCTTCTGATAGCCTTAGAAATAGCCACAACAGCCTGATCCTGGCCGATAACTCTTGCATGAAGCGTATCTTCGAGCTTGAGAAGCCTTTCGCTTTCGCTTTCCGTGATTTTTGTGGTCGGAATGCCGGTCATTATGCTGACGACCTCGGCAACATTTTCCGCTGTAACAACAGGTTTGTTTGCGTCATGCTCCTCTCTCCACTGTTGTGAAAGTTCTCTGATTTTTTCTTTTAAATCAGCTTCTTTGTCGCGCAGATTGGAAGCATGCTCAAATTCCTGATTTCTGATAGCATCTTCTTTTTGTTTGATGATACTTTTCAGCTCTTTTTCGATTTCCTTGCCCTCGGGCGGAAGCGAGCTTACGTTCAGCCTTACTTTTGAGCTGGCTTCGTCGATAATATCAATCGCTTTATCCGGCAGGAATCTGTCTGTAATATATTTGTCCGAAAGCGCAACAGCTGCAATAATCGCCTCGTCTGAAATCTGCAATCTGTGGTGTTCTTCGTATTTTGCTTTTAATCCGCGTAAAATCTCGATAGAATCGTTCACTGACGGCTCTTCGATGATGATAGGCTGGAATCTTCTTTCAAGCGCCGAGTCTTTTTCGACGTATTTTCGGTATTCATCGAGCGTTGTGGCGCCGATAACCTGAATTTCGCCTCTGGAAAGCGCCGGTTTAAGGATATTTGCCGCATCAATTGCGCCTTCAGCCGCGCCTGCGCCAATCAGTGTGTGCATTTCGTCGATAACAAGAATAACGTTTCCTGCCTGACGAATTTCGTCCATGATTTTTTTCAAACGTTCTTCAAACTCGCCTCTGTATTTTGTTCCGGCAATCAAAAGCCCCATATCAAGCTGGATAACCTTTTTTCCCTCAAGAATATCAGGCACTTCGGAGTTTACGATTCTTGTTGCAAGCCCTTCTGCGACTGCGGTTTTACCTACGCCGGGTTCGCCGAGAAGAACGGGGTTATTTTTCGTTCTTCTTGCGAGAATCTGGATTACACGTTCAATTTCCTTTTCTCTGCCCACAACAGGGTCAAGTCTTTGTTCCTGAGCAGCAAGAGTTAAATCCGTGCCGAACTCGTCAAGGCTCGGAGTTTTGGTTTTTCCGCCCGAAGCAGTTCCTGCTGTGGCTGTTTGCGGTGCAGGTTTGGTTTCGCCGAGCATTTTGATGATGTTGCTTCTTACTTTGTTGAGGTCAACGCCCAGATTCTCAAGAACTCTCGCCGCAACGCCCTCACCTTCTCTTATTAGCCCGAGAAGCAGGTGTTCTGTGCCGATATAGTTGTGTCCGAGCTGTCTTGCTTCGTCCCATGACAATTCAAGAACCCTTTTTGCGCGCGGTGTGAACGGAATTTCAACAGCAACAAATCCTGAGCCGCGTCCGATGATTTTTTCCACTTCTGCGCGGGCATCTTTGAGCGTAATGCCCATAGATTTCAGGGTTTTTGAGGCAACTCCCGTTCCTTCGCCAATAAGCCCGAGAAGAACCTGTTCTGTGCCGACAAAGTTATGACCGAGGCGGCGGGCTTCCTCCTGAGCGAGCATAATTACTTTTATTGCTTTTTCCGTAAAACGTTCAAACATTATTTGATTTAACTCCTGATAATTTATTCTAACATTATTTTACATCACAATATGCCATTCTTTCAACCTGAAATTATTTCAGAGAGCAGTTTTTTTGCCGGATAGTAGCTGTCAGCCCGCTCCAGACAAGTTTCGAGGCTGTTTATTGCCCTGTGTTTGTTGTTGTTTGCAAGATAACATTTCGCAAACAAAAAATGCACCTCCGGGTCAGCGTAGCACACGTTTTTTGCTTTTTCCAGATAAATTTTAGCGATATCAAAAAAGTTATGGAAGACGAACACCCGTCCGATGAATTTGTAGCATTCTGTGTTATTCTGCGCCATTATATCGTCGGCGTTTATTATATTTTCGCAGTATTCGTACTGTTTTGCACTCAAAAGTGCGTCCAAATCCACCTCAAGAAAACTTCTTATCTGGAAAAACGGAGGAATGTCGGTAACATAACGGTTTATAAACTGCAAAAGATGGTGCCCCCACAAAACAGGCGGAGTTTCTTCTTTAATTGAGTACCAGAGCTTTTTTGTTTCCTCAAGATTGCCCTCAAGCAGGCGACATCTGCCAGTTTCATAGGGCATTTTTAGTTGTTCATATATTTTTCGCGCCCCGCTGTAGTTTTGTTCAATAAGGTAGATTTGCGCAAGTATTTCCAGCTCGTCAGCTCTTTTTGAGCGAATTAGCTTCTGTTTCAGGGTATTATAATCCTTCTGGACGTAAAAACTAGTTAAGAGTTCCTGTCTATTCATTGTCAATTTTTGTTGTGAGCTTATCGAGAACATTTTCTTTTTGCTGTTTGGTTTTTGGGGCAATAAGGTTTTGCAGTTCTGATAAAGCGTCGAAAGAGGCGCTGTTGCTGGTTTTGTTTGTTGCCTGAATTTCTCTGTAGAGCTCTTCTCTGTAAATGCTGACGCTTTTAGGGGCGTTTATCCCCAGTTTTACACCGCCTGTGTTGGAATCTACGACGACAATCTCTATTTCATCATTAATAATAATTTTTTCACCGATTTTTCGGGCGAGTATTAGCATTAAACGGTCTCCTTAACCTCTTCTTTTTTCTCGCTGAAAAGCGGATGTCTTACTTCGTAATCGCTGTTTTGAAGTATCATTTGCATACCCTTTTTGTTTGACGCATTGATAATAATGGGCGCAAGCAGGTTTATTGTGGATTTTTCAGGACGGTTATTGGGAATAGTGACGATATTTAAGGAAATGAGTGATTCAATCGAGGTGAGTTCGAGTTTTTCTGCCTTGTCGTCAGGGATTTCAAACTCATATTCAATCCCGAAAAATCCCGGAAACGTAACCGGAAAGGCCAGCGATGGTTCTTCCGCTGATTGGAGCCATTTAAAAGCTGAATTCGCTTTGTGCTCAACAATTACGTATTTTGTGAACTGTTCGTAGCCTATAATCGGTTCTATAAAATGAAAAATTCTCTCATTATCAATATCTATTTCACCAAAACGTGAAGTTTCCACTGGTTCTCTCCTCCCGCTGCGCGGTTTTTCTTAATAAGTCTGCCCGTAGCCGAAATCATTGGACATGCCGGACATCATCATTGTTTGAATGACTTCGGGTGATAGTTTTGCGCCGTTTTCCTGATTCATAAGGAGCATAGGGAGCATATTCATCTGGTTATTGTTTGTATTGTTGCCCAGAAGCATGTTCATCTGCATCATTTGTGCTGATTCTGGCGTCATTGCTGCAGGGTTCATTCCGTTCATGCCCCCGCCAAAAGGATTGATTCCTATTTTTGCAAGTGTTTTTACAGCTTCCGCGATTTCGTCGTTTGTGGGCATTTCGGATTTTTGGTTGTCATTATTTTTGATTGTATCGTTAATATTTTGTTTCATCTGGTTAAGTTTTTTCTGGTTAAGGTCAGCCTGTACTGAATTCCCATAGAATTTGTTGGAGTTGATGAATTTATCCAAGTCCGAATCTTTTCCTTCTTCTGTCTGAGGTTTGCATTCATCATCATTGTTTATGCAGTGGATTGCTTTCGTTGCATAATCAGTAAGAACTGCATTGCTGTTTAATAAAATAACCGCATTGAAAGCTATTGTAGCTTTATCGGTTCTACCCAGCTGATAAAGCGAAAGTCCTTGATAATAGAGAACCGCAGCGTTAGACGGGTCTTTTTTTAGAAGTGTTTGTGAGTCCTGAACACAGCCCACATAGTCTTTAGCTTTGTATTTTCTTATCAGCGCTTTAATCTGAGCGTTTGTAACCGGTGCTGCATAGGCTCCGAGAGCTGTTGCGAGAAATGCGATTAATGTTAAATTTAAAATAAGCTTTTTCAATTTCCTTACCTCTTATATTCTTTATAATTTATTTTTTTTACAAGTCAATTTTATTATATATTATTTTAAATAAATTTTCCTAATGTGTTTGGTTTAATTATCATAAATAGCTCTTATAATTCTGTCTTCAAGCTGCTTTGCTTCCCTTGTCTGGGTCGGATAGTTCTGGATTATGATTGCAAAGCTGTAAACCAGCCCGGATTTTGCTTCTACATAGCCGGTAAATGAGCTTACGTTGCTGATTGAGCCGGTTTTTGCCCGAAGATTTTTGCTTATGTCAAGAAGCCTGTTTGCGAGCGTGCCTTCAATGGGTTTTGCCATGAGAATTTCGTAATCTCTGAAATTTTTCTCTGCATATATTGCATTTAAGGCTGCCGTCATCCAGTCAGTGCAGATTAAATCGTTTCTGGAAACTCCGCTTGCGTCAACAATAATCGGCGCTGTTGCTTTCAAATCTGCGAAATATTTTTCGAAAAGTTTTACGCCGTCAGTCGTATTGCCCTGTTTTCCCGTTGATTTTGCACCGGCAGCTTTTAAAAGGAGCTCGGCGTAAAGATTGTTGCTGTTTTTTAGTGTGTTTCCGATGAGTTTTTTGAGCGGTGCGCTGGAAACGCAGTTGATTTCGGTTGCATATTCGGGCACGGGAGCGAATTTGTAGCCGCCTGTCTGCTTAATATGCAAAGTTGCGAGTGTATTTTTTACGCAGTCAATGAAAAATCTTTCTGTGTTGGTAATCGGCAGCACAATATTTCTCGGGGTGTAAACAGTGCCCTCAAATACCGTTATATCGCCCGAGCGCCATGGCTGGCGGGAAACTTTTATTTCATTTGTTGTCCCGTTTTTAACGAGGTTTACAAATCCTGTTTTGTAAATGGAATTATTCTGAATTTCCGGGCCGAATCCGGCTGTTCCCGGGTTGACAGTGACTGTAATTTTGTTTTCGTTGATTGTTGTAGGCGAGTATTTGGGCAGATAGGGGTTTGTTTCATCATCCCACATCCAGCCTATGCCCCATTCCAGCCCGTCAGTTGCCGAAGCGTCGATAATAACATCTTTTACAGGGCCATGAGCCTTAATCAGCAGGTCTTTTAGCATTGCTGTTGTAAAAGACGGGTCGCCTGCGAGTTTTATGTACAAATTGTTTTCAGAATCTTTATAAAGCTTTGTGTCAAAGGTGAAATCAGGCCCGAGCTCCTCGTAAACTGCCTTCATCGTGAAGAGTTTTAATGAAGAAGCCGGATTCAGGAGCTTTTCCTGGTTGTACTGGTAAAAAACCTTGCCGTTTCTGGCATTTTTGACGGAAACGGAAATGATTGCATTTTTGTTGAGCGGCGATTTTTCCACTATTGAGCCGATATCGGTTGACGCAAGCGCCATTGCCCCGAAACAGCCCGTAATCACAGCTATAATTCCTGATAAAACTATCTTTTTCACACTATTCATAAATATTTATCTCCTTGATATTAAAAACCTGATTTCTTCTGTCGGAAAGAAGCGGGAAATTTCTCCTTAATTCTCTCAATTTTTCCAAATCCAAATCCGCAAGAATGCAGCCCTCTTCTTCGCCCAGAGAGCCTATGACATCGCCCCACGGACTTATAACCATTGAATGACCGAGATTGTATTCATCATCTTTAATCAACCCGGTCTGGTCGGCTGCGAGCATGTAACACTGGTTTTCGATTGCGCGCGCTTTTTGCATAATTTCCCAGTGCAGAAGCTTGTTTCTTCCCCATGCGGCCGTATTTATAAGAATTTCAGCGCCGTTAAGCGAATACTGGCGGAAAATTTCCGGAAATCTTATATCGTAGCATACAGTAAGCCCGATTCTTGTTTCTCCGGTATTGAGCATTAGCAAACTGTCGCCATGGGAAACATATTTGTGCTCCTGAGAGCCTTTGTGTGAGAAAAGGTGCATTTTGTCGTACAAAGCAACCACCTGACCGCTGCCGGAGATGACAGGGCATGTGTTTTTGTACTCTCCGTCTTTTGTTTTTCTTATATATGAACCGCCCACAACAAGCGCTTCATGATGGTATGCAAGATATTTTAAAAATTCGATTGTAGGACAGTCGCCCGGGGGTTCTGCTGCATCTTTAAAGGTTGAACAATCCCATCCTATTGCCCATACTTCCGGCAGGACAATCAGGTCGGTTTCCACGTTCAAATATGGTTCAAGCAGCTTTTCAACCCTGTCAAAGTTGGCGCTTTTGTTGTTTAATACGGCATTATTCTGAACTACAAGGACTTTCATAACCCCTCCGGTTAAATTATAGTACAAAAAAGCAGTTCAGGCTCGCTTTTAACAATTTTTACGGTCTGAATCGTGTTAAGAAGTGATTTGTCGGCATTTTTGCAATAAACATTAAGATAATTTTTCGTAACGCCTTTTAACATCCCTGTTTTTTTGTCCGGATGTTTTTCAATTAGTGCTTCTTGCACTGTGCCGGCATTTTTTGCAAGAAATTCTTCAAATTTCTCTTTTGCGGCATTTTTTAGCAGCTGTGCGCGTTCTTTTTTTATTTTCAAAGGCAAATGCCCCGTCATTTCTGCGGCTTTTGTGTTTTTTCTCAGTGAATAAGGGAACACATGTACATTTGAAAGCCCTGATTTTTGGACATTTTCAAGTGTTGTTGCAAAATCTTCTTCGGTTTCGCCGGGAAATCCTGCGATTATGTCGCTTCCGAGAAACGGCAGCCTGAACAACCCGTTTAGCTTTTCAATCAGCTCAAGGCAAAGCTCTGCGCTGTAATGCCTGTTCATATTTTCGAGCGTTTTGTCGGTCAGCGATTGCAAAGAAAGGTGAAAATGCGGGCAGAATTTCCCGGATTGGGCGAGGAATTTCAAAAGTTCGTCATCCATCTCCAGCGGGTTGAGCGAGCCGAGCCTGTAGCGGGGAATCGGGGTTTTTTCAATTTTTTCAAGCAGGTTCAAAAGCGTTTTTCCGCTTTCCACGCCCCATTGCCCGATATGAATGCCTGTGAGCACAACTTCTTTTATGCCGTTTTCGTGAAAGTTGTTGATTTGTTCAATTATGTTGGCTGCGCTGTTGCTGCGGCAGTTCCCTCTGGCAAACGGTATTGTGCAGTAGCTGCAATAGTTGTTGCAGCCGTCCTGTATTTTTAAATAGCCCCTTGTTTTTGCGTAATCATGCACAAACTGGTTGTTAAAATCCGATATTTTGAAAATGTCGGTAACTTTGTTTATTTTTTGCGCAAGAAGTTCGGGAATTTCAAATTTGTCGTTATTTCCTGCGATAATATCAATGAATTCAAGATTTTTCAGTTCCTGAGATTTCAGCTGGGCGCTGCAGCCTGTGAGAACCGTTATAATCCCGCTGTTTACATGTTTTGCATGTCTGATTTGGCGCAGAGCTTCGTCGTCGGCGTTTGAGGTCACAGAACAGGAGTTCAGTATGAAAATTCCTGCTTCTTCAAGCTTTTTGACCTGTACATATCCGGATTGCGCCAGTTTTTCGGCTATTACCGCTGATTCGAGCTGGTTTGTCTTACAGCCATGCGTTTTTATAAGGAAATTTTTTGAATTCATTAATAAATTTTAACAAAAATGATAAATTTTAACAAAATTTTTTCTAATCAATATATAATATTTGTAGGTAAATTATGAGCATGTATTTAAACAGTGTGAATAATTCGTCGAAATTGCCGGTTTTTAAAAGAAAAATGGCAGATGTTCACGATTCCTCTAATTTAGATTCACAGCATGCCCGCCAGCATGAAGAAATGAAAGAGTTTGCTTCTCTGGAAGACAGGGATTTGAGATTTATCGCTGCTTTTGAACCCAATCAAAAAATGAGAAAAACCAGAACGCAGATTTTGAACACGCTTTTGTTTGCTCTGCCTGCGGCTGATGTTTTGATTACTTCTGCTGCGAAAAATGCTAATCTTTCCGGCAAACTCTCCGCCGGAGCCCGTCAAGCCGGCCGCTGGGCTGCAGTGCTGGGTATTGGAGCCGTTGTTCTTGGCGGTCTGAAGAAATTTGTTAACAAAAATGTGCCTGCTTTGAGCGAAGCGGACAAAAAACATCCTGCGCTCGGGTTTGCAGTTGATTTTGCTGCAATGCTCGGTTCTCTTGCCGGTTTGTATAAGTTGAAAAATTCTGCATCAAAATACATCGCAAAAAATTTCCCAAAACAGGTTAAATTCCTTAAAGATTCCGTGAAAGCGCCGCTAAAAACCGCGTTGAACGGGTCGGCATTTAATAAAAAGCTTGTTGAATCATTGAATTCGCGGGCTTTTGCTTCTGTAAACGGCTGGGGACGTTCTTTAAAAATCACTGAAGCACTTTTAACCCCGGTAATTTTAACTGCAGCAATGTTCAAGGGCGTTAGTGTTTCAAAACAAAGCCGGAAAGAAGCGCATGAAAATTATGCGGTGTTGAAGTCATCACAGGTTATTGCCAGGGCTTCAATTGAAAATCTGAAAAGTTAAAATAATAGTGCTGATTATATATTTTTATAGTTTTATTAAAAATTGTAAATTTTTTAGTTTTATTTTTTTTGTATGTAACAAAAATAAATTTTTACGAAGTTTTATAGATGAAAATTACACAATCAGGCCTTACTTAGAAATAGGGTATTAATGAGAATAGTTAGCATCGGACAGACTGAAAGTTTTAAAAGCTCATATTTTAGGTTTTCAGAAAATATTTTTGTAAATTCAATAATTTCTTTCAAGGGACAATTGGAAGACGATTTTTTTAATTCCATAAAAGATGGAAATGAGGAAAATGCAGCTTCTTCTTTGAGTCGGATTAACTTTGATATTGTAGAACAGGATTCTGAGAACGGCAACAATGTTTTTCATTGTATTTTGCAAGAAGGTTCTGAGTTGTTATGGGGAAAATTGAATACGTTACTTAAAAACATAGTTTCAAGAGTTGCTCCAGAAAAAATAGACAAGGCTTTAGGGACCAGAAATAATCAAAATAAACTTCCTTATGAGTGTGCTGTTGATAATATTTTTCTTAAAAAAGTACAAAATGACTTGAACAATATTTCGTATATCCAGAAAATTGAAAAAAATGTCTTTGATGTACAAAAATCAGAAAATACATATAAAGTTGATAATTCAAATACCAAGCTGAGCATAGGGATAGGAGAAAAAGAGTTTGTTGGCAATGAAATAACAGGGGATATTGATATTGACGACGATTTAGATTTTTCCAATTTTGTTCAATCTGCAAAATCTTTAAAATCTAACAATGCGATTTTTGAAAATGAGTTGTTTAGTGAGGTGGTAGGCATAAGTAAGGCAAAAGAAGTATTAGAAAATTATATAATAAACCCTATAAAAAATAACAAACCTATACTTGTAAATGGAATTTTGCTTTACGGCAATGGTAATAATGGAAAAACTTTCATAGTCGAATCAACAATTAAACATCTTAACAAAGAATTAATAAGTGCAAGAAAGATTTTAGGATTACTGGATGAAAAAACAAATTCCCCAAAAGAAATAGAAAAGTTGCTTGAAAAATATGTTATTTCTATATCTATCGATGATTATCGTGAAGTGGATAATATTCTGGATTATATAAACAATAATTATAAAAAAACAGGTAAACAAACAATCATGTTTATTGATGAAATTGCTAAACTTTTTCAGTCTGACAAAAATGCTAATGGACTTTATTCATATAGAGATATCCCCGAGTTTATGAGAAAATTTGACAATTTTTCTTTAAAAGGTGGAGTGTTGATTGGCACTACAAATGATATTGATTACATCCAAGCAGATTTGCTCCGTTCTAATCGCTTTCAGAAGAAGGTGGAACTTAAGTTTCCCAACAAAGATGAAAGAAAAGAAGTTTTTCAAAAATCTTTCAAAGACAAACTTCAAATTTCATCTGATGATTTTGAAAAAATAATCAAAAAAACAGCAGGATTTTCTTATGGAGATTTATCTGTTATCTCAAGAATATTAGAAGCACAAAACGATAAAGTGAATTACAAGTTACTAAATGAAGCAATTGAAAGTTATGCACAGGAAAACAATATGGGAGAATTGAGCGATGAAGGTACAACTTCAAACTATGACTCATCTTTTCTCGCGCGAAAAAAGGTTAATATAAATTTTTCTGATGTTGCAGGGATGGATGACATAAAAAATATGTTCAAAAAAACTATAATTGAAAGATTAAACCCTGAAATAAGACGCCGTTTTGAAGAAAATAATCGTCCGATAATCTCTACAAACTTTTTGTTATACGGTCCACCTGGAACAGGAAAAACTTTTATAGTAGAGGCTCTTGCAGGTGAGTCAAAAATCCCTTTGTACAAAATTGATGCTGCATCTTTTATGGATAAGTATGTAGGAGAATCGGAAAAGAAGCTAAAAAGAGTATTTTCTCAATTGGAAAGAAAATTTAAAGAAACGGGTGAGTACAGCATATTATTCATAGATGAAGCAAACAAAATTCTCGGCAAACGCGATTCACAAAATACGAAAGATTCAGAATACGTGGAACAATTACTTCAATACATTGATAATTCCTATGAAAGAGGAATTATTACAATAACTGCTACAAATTACAAGGATAAAATGGATGACGCTATACTTAGTCGCCTAGGGCAGCAGGCTTTAATAGGGTATCCTGACTATGAAACAATTAAATCGTTAATAAAAATTCAACTAAAAAATATAAAGACAGCTTCTGAAATAAAAGAATCTGATATATCTGAAATATCAAAATCTCTGAGAGGTTTTGGTTCCAGAGAAATAAAGCAAATGATTACAGCAGTGATTGATGAAAATTTACAAGGCGAGAACAAACAGTTGAGCGCAAATGACATTAAAGTTGGAATCTCAAAGTATGCCCAATCGCATGAATTTCCTGCAATAAATGAACGAAATAGAACTTCAGCATATGATAAATTCATCAAAAGACTTGAAATTTTACCAACTGATCCGCAATCTTTAGATGATTTAGGCGGAATGCAAGATGTAAAAGAAAAATTATTGAATGCAGTAATGTCATCCTCTTTAAAGCCCGAAATAGAAAAAAGATATCGAGAAAATAAAGTCAAGGGGCAAAATGGAATTCTATTGTATGGAAAACCAGGCTGCGGGAAGACTTATATAATGAAAGCACTTGCTGCACAGATGGATTTGCCGGTTTATGAGTTTAAAATGAGCCAATTTGGTAGCAAATGGGCTCATGAAACAACCGAAAATATAGGAAAAGTTTTCGCTCAGTTAAAAGAAAAATATAAAAAAACCGGAGAAAGAAGCATACTTATGCTTGATGAGTTTGAGGATATAGCTTCAAGCCGCGGGAATGAAATAAACGCTCACAGAATTGAAGAAACAAATACGCTATTAAAAGAAATTTCAGATGCCGAACGTAACGGAATTATTGTTGTTGCTGCAACAAATCACTTTGAAAAAATAGATGCAGCAATGAAACGTCCTGGACGTTTTGTTTGTGTTGAAGTATCTCCACCTGATTTTGCGGCGAGAAGGGATATAATCAAAAAATCTCTAGCTGATAGAGAGATTGCTGAACTAATATTTGAAAATGATAGCAATTTCGACAGTCTTGCAAAAGAATCTGAAAACTTTGCTATAGTTGACATAACTGAAACAATAAACAGGCTTATAAAGGAATCAATAGATAAAAATATAGACAAATTGTCAATAGCAGATTTGGAAAATGCTTTTGCACAACGTAAAAAGGAAAAATTAAAAGAGATATAATTAGGGTTATTTAATATGAAGATTCAGAGATTAAAAAATTCATTTGAATATTGCCAAAAACCGAAAAATAAGCAGCTTGCTGATGGCAACATCAGAACAAGTTCTTACGGTATGACCTACTTCAATGTTATCAGCCCTAAACACTTTATTGCTGTAAACCAAATCTCTTTTAAGGCGCATGAGCATACCGGTATTTCTAAACTAATAAGCCAGGGCTATGAAAGAGCAGAAATCGGTATAAATGGCCAAATTGCTAATCATGGTAAAAATATCATTATCAGTAGTGCAGATGATTTAATTGCTGTTTCAAAATCAGAAAACGCTTGGAGAAACAATTATGTACTAAGTACTGATATTGATTTAAAAAATAAGGATTTTTATGGCATTGGCAATATAAAAAGAGGTTATTCTGGAGTATTTGATGGCAACGGATATGTTATTAAAAATTTATCAATCAAAAAAGGCAACTACAATTCCGTTGGTCTTTTTAGAGTATGTAATAACGCGCATATTAAAAATCTAAAAATTGAAAATGCCCAAATTATCGGGAAAAATGATGTAGGTATTGTCGTTGGTTCAGCGGAAAATAACACCGAACTGGAAAATATATCGGTTAATGGGAACTTAACAGCTTTGAATGTAGCTGGAGGTTTAATAGGTTTTGCTCAAAATACTTTTGTTTCTAACTGTTTTTTCAATGGCGGAATTTCTCCATTGAAAAACGAAAAACAAGAAAATGACGATGATTCCTTTTTTATACAAAAAAAGAATCAGAGCTCGGAAGACAGTGGTAACTTCTTCGGTGGGGCTGTCGGTATAGCTGAAAATTCAAAAATATTTGCCTCGGGAATAAAAGCGAAAGTAAATGGGGAACGGATAACCGGTGGTTTTATTGGATTGTCTAATTGGTCAGATATCTGTGATTGTGTATTTTCTGGTGAGGTTAACAATCCTCAAAAATCAGGATTTTTGGTTGGTGCAGCTGAAAATTCAAAAATTACAAATTCTTATGCATTGACGGAAAGAAAATTAATCGGAGAGCAGATAAAATCTTCATTATCAGGGTGTTTTTCAGATATTAGAGAACTTAATTATGGGGTACATAATAACTGGAATACTTCTGTATGGAATATTTCACCCAAAAAGTTACCTCGCTTGAAAAAGGAGTTGTGTGAAATGGACCCTATAACAGTCTTCATAGAAGATATTAATAATGACATAAAAAATGAAAATATAAAGATTGGATTTAATTATAGAGCCCCAAAAACAATTTCAATCAAATTAGATGATATGGAACCGCCAAAACATTATCCAGAAAATGAAAAAATTTTATCTGAAATCAATAACTGCAACGATTCTTCAAAACTTTCAAAATTATTCGCTTATTGGACTGATTCTTACAGAATGGGTTTTGACCCTGAAGATAAAAAGCATGACGAAATATTGTTGGCACTTGTAAGAAATAAAAAATTCAATATGAATGAAAGATGGAACACTGATAATTTTAAATTACTCTTTAGGGCAATTGTTCTAGGACGTGCTGAAGCGGCAACATATTGCACTCCATTATATGTTCTTTCCTCGTTAAATAAAGGTTATATATTCAATGAAGCACTTAAACGTGATGACATAGATCCTTTTGTTCAAAGCGGTTCATATAAAACTACTGATATTTTTGAAAGATTGTATGAAGACCCAATCTCAACTAATATGTTTTTATTGTTCAATTCAAAGAATCCTACAATAAAGAAATATGTAAGACAGAGCGTTACTCAAAGGCCAAGAGTAGAATCTAAAGACCGGTTGACTGAATTGTTGTGTAATAATCCTATTGAAAAATTCAAATTTAATGAATTTTCAAATGAGGTGCAAATCCCGGTATTTTTGCTTCCAGAATTAAAAAAAATTAGCGATATAAATATTATTGGCAAAGACAAATATTTTTCACTGTGGGACATAGTAAATTCACCTGATATCCCAGCAAATTATTCTGATTCTCAAAATAATAATATTTTTCATTTGATTTCTTCAAAAACTTTTCCAATAAGCCAACAATTGACATGTTTTGAAATTGCCAAAAACAACGGAACTGATTTGAATGCGAAAAACATATACGGTATGACCCCTTATATGCAGTCTTTAGCAAACAAAAATGATTTATTATGTTTTGCAATGTTAAAAGCGGGCGTTCAAAACAAATATTCCACGGATGCTAATGGTGACAATGCTTTACTGGTTAATGTGAAATATAATAAATCAAAACAAGCTAATTTAATTGCGGAAAATTTACATAATCTAGGCTTTTCTCTTAATACTTGTAATAAAACACAATCCACACCATTAATTGAAGCTGTTAAAAACAATGATTTGCAAAAAATTAATTATCTTTTGACAAATGGAGCAGCAGTTGATCTATGCGATATTAACGGTCAAACGGCTCTGCATCATGCTTTCATACAAAGAAATATTCCTGTAATAAAATGGCTAATGGATAGTTATGCTTGTTTGGAAGTTAAAGACAAGATGGGGTTTACACCACAGGATTACTGGTTAGACTGCAATACTGATATTGAATTCAAAAAACTAAACTGGGATGCGGCAGTTATGACCTATAACTTTGCAGGAATACAGGATATTGATTCTTTATCATTGAACATGACAGATATTAACAGCTTGAGCAGAGAGTTGGAAAATATCAGAACTTTTGATTTTAATAATTTAAAAAATAGGGGTTTTTCTTTAGAAAAAGCTCTTATAAAATTATACTGTTATCTTTGCAATGATACAAACAATATTCTTGCAGATAAGACAAAATCTAACGAACTCCTCGCACAGCTAGCTCAAACTAATAACCCTTATTGTAAAGAATGTTTGCTAAAAGTGTTAAAAAACTCTCCAGTTGATGTAAATAGTAAAAATAAAGATGGAGAAACACCGTTACTACTGGCATTGAAGAGCTACCAGACCGCAAGAACAAGCAAAGAAAAACTTTCTTGTATGCAAAATATAAAATGTTTGCTGGATTACGGTGCTGATGTTGATATAGACGATATGAACGGGCAAACGCCTTTGCATCACGCTGTATTTACGAATAATATTATTTTGTTTAATGAACTTTTGGGAAAACATCCTAATGTAAATCATACAGATATTTTAGGAAAAAATCCGCTTCAATACCTTAGTCCTGACCCAGAGGATCCTATGCGTAAAGTTTATTATCTCTATGCGCAAAAAAGAGCACTTAATCAATAAAAGGAGAAAGTATGTATATTTCTGCAGTTATGTTAAGCAATTATCAAAAAGTTAATACAAACCGAACTATGTCTCGATGTAACATTATATCCTCGGCAGACACCCCAAATCTTGTAGGCTTGCCTAGATTATATTACACACCAAGTTTCGGGTACTGTGAACCTCATATGAGACTAATGAAATCTTTGAATGACAAATTCGCAATCACTATAGAATCGGTTTTTGCAGAGTATGAAAATGCTCGAAATATAGAAAATAATTACAATGCAAAATTAGCAACCAACGATAATTCTCATAAGATGGCTGCACAAATGCTTGCTCAGTATGTAAATTATCAATATACTATGGCTGAAGTTATACCGTCATATGCATTGGAATCTGCACCTGAACTGGCTGAGGCGTTATCCAAAACTAAGATTTATACGAATCCGGTTGATATTATACTGACTATTAACAATATACAAACACTTAAATCAAAAACCGGAATAGATAAAAATACCGGTAAACCATATACAGAAGAGCAGATGAGAAAATCAAAGGCCAATACGCAGTTATATTCTGCTGTTTTGCTTGTTGAAATGTTAGACAAAAATCTTGCTGAGTCTGATTCTGCCCTTGAAGTAAAAAATAGAGTTTTACGTTTAAGAAATAAAGTTTTGAACTCAATTTGCGATATATACGGAGTGGATGCATTTGAAAGAATTCAAAAACTCAAAACTATGGGCTCTAATGCGAATATTGAAGACAAACGTGCATCTCTGCGTCTTATGAAAGAATTTGACGAAAAAGCTCAAGAGCTAGTATTTGGTTCTGACTTTAATGAGGAGCTTGAAAATCTTGTTAACTACATAAATCAAAAAGAAAACAGAACAGCTGTTTCAAAAGATGAAACCTCTTTTCAGGTGCCTGTAGTTACATTAAAATACCATACTCATTCTCAAGAAATATCAAGTGGCCATAACCACAATCATGAACATGGATACGAACATATCAATGACCTTAGTTGCGGTGGTGCTTATGAAAAAAAACAAAAAGACACACACTTACGGACAAAAGTGGATATCTAATAACATAAAAATTTTTAACAAATAAAGAAAGGTAAAAAATGAAAATTTACGCGATTAAACCTCAATTTTCTCTAAGGAATCTTAATACATGCAGTTCTGTATCGAATACTAGTGTTTCATATGTGACTAATCAATTGAATAATGACGAAAGTTTTTCTCTTCCGTCTTTTCATAGCTTGGGGCAAAGCCTAACCTTTAAAGGTGCAGAACCAGGATCTAATGTAAAAAATGTGCTTAAAAAAATTGAAGAAACAAAAAATGCTATTAAAGCTCTGGAAGGTTCTTCCGGCATAACTAAATCTCCAGAAGTAATTGAAGCTTACCAAAAAATTGCAGATCTAGAGTATTGGGAAAGCACAAAAGATAAAACTTATGAATATGCGAGAGATGAAGCGGAAAAGGCTAGAGTTGCAAATAAAAGATGGTACGGTTCATATGGCGTAAACGCATACAATAAAAAGATGAATGAGTTGTATTACTCACTAAATAATAAATACACATTAAACCGCTTTGATGAAGAACAGTACAGAACAATAATTACGCTTTATGAACGCCAGGTCAGTGTCGATGACAAAAGCAGAGCGGCACAAATACAAACATTAAAAGAAAAACTTGTAGAATTGGAAGCTAACATAGATTTTGCTTCTTTATATGATGAAGTTAATAAAACTGTAAACCATACAGGCGGCATGGAAGAGCGTATTGCAGGATATGCTGATGTAAAAGATGAAATTACTCGTACATTTGTAAATCCGCTGAAAGCTAGCATGAAAGATCCGTCGGTACATGTGCCCCCTGCTGTTATGCTATATGGAGCACTGGGCTGTGGTAAAACTACATTTTTAGAGGCAATTGGAGAACAGCTAAAAGACTGCGTCAAGGTGGTTGACTTGTCAAATAAATTGGATCCTGATGTGAAATCTTTTATATCTCAGCTAAACAACCATTTTGTAGCTGCTCAAAAGTACTATAGAGACACAGGAAAAAGAACAATATTCCTCATAAACGAAGCAGAACAGTACTTCTGTATGAAAAAAGAAGACATAGGTGATTCTGGAATGTTTTTAAATGAAAGCGATTTGCAAAAACTTGAAGAATATGGCTCAACAACAAGTACCACTGCCAATGTCAACAATTTCAAATCTACTTTTGACTATGTATCCAAAATTCCTACTGATCCTGACTCAAAGGGCTGTGCATCTACGGTCTTTATAACGACCAATTATCCGCATTTGATTCACCGGGATTTATTGATTCGTGACGGTAAATACGGAAAAATGTTAAATATAGCAGTAAAACCAGCTGCTGACGACAATTTGCGGGCTGTTATCAAACACTATTTAAAACTGTATTCAGATTTGCTTGAAACAATAAAAATGCTTTCTACAAAAAGTAACTATGCTGACCTGATTAAAAGTCTGCCCTACATATCAAACAAAGGCAAAGATGTGCTTATTTCAAAAGTAAAAAATGGAACTATTGTGAATATGCATATTGATCCCACAGGCAGTGAATTTCGTAACTTTGACCAATTTATAAAAGGGAATAATCCCTCTCTGGTTAGAGGTGCGTATTCTAATGCCAGAATACAAAATATTGCAGATAAAGCGTTTGCTGAATATTTGGAAAATCCAACAATTCCGTTTGAAACCCATTTTTGTAATGTTAAAAATAGACGAGGAGTAGATATAAATTCGAAATCATACAGGTATTTTAATGATATATATAATATGGTAGAAAATCCTGAAATGTTTAGAAAGGATTTTTCAACTATTAAGGAAAGTGTGCAAGAGATGGTGCAAGCATATTTGGATGGTGAGTTACGAGAAGACGAGCTGAAAAAGTTAAAATTAGTAAAAAAGGACATAACAGAGAAGTATGAGAATTTAAAAGCAAAAACAGAAAAAACAAGCGTTGAAAAAAAAGCTCTGGAACAATATGAAGAGTTTTTGGATTCTATAAATGAACTTGATATCTAATTTTGCTTAACAAAACTACATAAAGTAACAAATATATTAAATTATATGTTTTAAGTAATAAAATAAAGGTAAAAAAATGATAGATTTTATTCAAAAACCGAAAATCAGTCACCAACAATCAACGAACAAATTGACAAGCGGTCTTGCAGAAAAAACGCCAATAGTCAACATAACAGCGCAAAAGTCGGACAGCGTGGAATTGAGCAATCATGAAAAAACAAAAAAAGTTGTAAAATATACCGCATTGATAACCGGAATAACGCTGGCGATAGTAGCAATTGTAAAAAGGAAAAGTATTGGTAAATTCTTTTCAAATTTGTTCGAAAGAAACAATAGTGCCCAGGGTAAATATCCTGATGGCAAGTCCCCCGCCGGAGGCAAACTGACAGATGTTGGAGGTCGAACCAATTCTTCCGGCGGTTCACCACCGCCGCCAGCCGGTGGCGGCAAACTTGCGCCGGAGGTACAAGAAATTCAAACAGCCACGCGCGAATCATACATGGAGAAATATGCACAGTTAAAAGCCAAAGGCCAAAAGTTAAAAGGTGAAGAATGGCGTCAAAATGAAAGTAAAATGATTCACCTAGTAGACGAAGCCGCCTCAAAAAATATATCACTAGTCCCCAAACGTGAATTTAAGCCCGGAGCGTCAGAAGAGGAAAGATTTAAATACTTTAAAAAAGATGTTTTCCCTGTGATGGATGCATGTGAGGCTTCTGTGCTTGATGGATTAGAGATGTTTGAGAAATATGGATTTAAAAAGCTATATGATGATTGCGGACAACAGAAAACCTTACTGGATGACTTGGTTCAAGGTACAGCGATTAGAGATCCATTGGTCTTCACAAATTATAAAATGACAGATAAAATCGCTGATAAGTATTTAGATGTATTCGATAAATATGCGGAAAAGACCTTTAATGATTTAGGTGCTCTAGAGTTCTTCTTTAACTGTTGTAATAAAGTTATGAGCGAAGAAACTGCCCTTAAGTTCATAGCGACATTGAAAAAGTTTATTTATTCCCAGGATTCAGCAGTTCCACCCAAAGTAGCATTTGTAGATCCATACTTAGGCAGATTTAGGGACAATCCCAAAATAGTAGCGGCAATGAAAGATTTGATGGAATATATTAAAGATTTACCTAAAAATTAGGCAAATAAAAGAAAGATAGTAAAATTATGAAAATAAGTATAATAGGTCAAAGTCCTAGTTATGCAATAAAAAAAGATTCTCGTTCCAATATGTCCATTCTTTCCTTTAGTGCAGAGAATGATGAACTGGTAAAATCTTCGCGAGATTGGATAAAACAGCTGATAAAAGCGGCAGAAGAAAACAAAGCAAAATATAAATACTCAACATCAAATTCTGCCTATGAAAAATTGGGGGAATGTGATTTTGTTATTTTCAATAAAAATTATTTTGAAAATATGATTGATTTTGAAAATATTCCACCCCTGTCTAAAGTTACTCTTGTGAATTGGCTAAAAAATTTATTGAAGAAGGCGAATAATTACAATAGTGCAGTGTCATACGACCGTACGCTTGACTTAATACGCAGAGAAAAATCTGCACATTCTGACAATATTATTGGTGAAATTGCAAATTCTGTGAAAAATTTGTTGAATAGAAACAAAAATTCTGCAAATAAAATAATAGAAAAAAAACATATGCAAAATTATTACAAAGAAGCGGGCGTAATTAATTTTATAAAAGCCAATAAAGCAAATTTTGAAGCTTTTATTAGTTCCGTAGAAAATCAAACTAAAACAGTACAAACACATTCTGAGGTTATAACACATGCAGAAGCGGTTAAGCCAAATACAGTGGTTAAACCTGTAGAAACAATAAATTCCACTCTTCGCGAATCATACATGGAGAAATATGCACAGTTAAAAGCCAAAGGCCAAAAGTTAAAAGGTGAAGAATGGCGTCAAAATGAAAGTAAAATGATTCACCTAGTAGACGAAGCCGCCTCAAAAAATATATCACTAGTCCCCAAACGTGAATTTAAGCCCGGAGCGTCAGAAGAGGAAAGATTTAAATACTTTAAAAAAGATGTTTTCCCTGTGATGGATGCATGTGAGGCTTCTGTGCTTGATGGATTAGAGATGTTTGAGAAATATGGATTTAAAAAGCTATATGATGATTGCGGACAACAGAAAACCTTACTGGATGACTTGGTTCAAGGTACAGCGATTAGAGATCCATTGGTCTTCACAAATTATAAAATGACAGATAAAATCGCTGATAAGTATTTAGATGTATTCGATAAATATGCGGAAAAGACCTTTAATGATTTAGGTGCTCTAGAGTTCTTCTTTAACTGTTGTAATAAAGTTATGAGCGAAGAAACTGCCCTTAAGTTCATAGCGACATTGAAAAAGTTTATTTATTCCCAGGATTCAGCAGTTCCACCCAAAGTAGCATTTGTAGATCCATACTTAGGCAGATTTAGGGACAATCCCAAAATAGTAGCGGCAATGAAAGATTTGATGGAATATATTAAAGATTTACCTAAAAATTAGGCAAATAAAAGAAAGATAGTAAAATTATGAAAATAAGTATAATAGGTCAAAGTCCTAGTTATGCAATAAAAAAAGATTCTCGTTCCAATATAATCACCCCCTACATTGACAAGAGGAAAGATAAACTAACAATAGCTTTTAAGTGCGACTCTTTAGCTTTGAAAGAAAGAACGAACGAAAAAATATTTCAAGCCTCAATACCTGGATACAATCAGGAAAAGGAAGAATTTTATGAATGCTATTTAAAGCCGTTATGGGAGACAAATTATAAAACTGGCATTTCTCCATCTATTTTAATTTCTAGTCCTGACAAATATGTAGCAGACAATTTTAAAAAGTCTGCTTATGACGCAGCGAACGATATGGGACTGAATTGCACAATTTTTTCCTGTAAGGATAGTTCTTTATTTTTTTCAAGATTGTCAGAACAATTGGAAAATAACAAAAAATATTATATCCAACATGGCAAGCGATCAATCATCTTTATCGACGAACCTGAAAAATTTTTGGGGATAAATGCAGCAGATTTATCATCTCGCATAAACCTTATTTTGGATGAACAAGACAGAAAAATAATCAACAGAAATAAAAATGCAGATACAATTGCTAAATTTAAAACATTACTGGATTATTGTCACGAACTGCCCGATGGGAATAAAAAGGGATTCGCGACAACCTTTATTTTCTCTACAAAATATCCTCATTTAATTCATCCAGATTTTCGTGATGGTAAAATGTCGAAGCTGTATTTTGATTTTCCAAAAAATGAGAATCTTATAGAAATACTAAGAAAACAGTCAAACAATATTAAAGATTTTGATATTTCAAACAACAAAATCAAAAATATTGAAATTCCTCAAGATACGTTGGGGGCCCACTTTTTAAAGGTTTTTGTCAATCCAAATCAATATGTAGGTGCCTATTCAAGTGAAACCTTAGGAAAAGCAGCGCAGAAAGCTTGCATTAAAATGATGGAAGATTCAATACCATTTCCTTTTACAATAGTTTTTGCTGATATTATCAGCAAAACACCACGAGACATTTCAGGTGAACAGGTTGTGAAATATAATAAAATCAAAAACTCATTTATAAAAAAAAGCGATAAATATGAGGAACTGATTGATTTAAAAAATGATGGGATGCTTGATGATAAAGAGTTAAAAGCTTTAGAACAAATCATGACCTATGAGAAAAAAATGGGGCAACATTTTCTTTCTAAAAAAAACAGAGGTTTATTAACTCCTGATGAAGATGAAATTTTTCTTAAGCTCCAAAAAAGGTATGACAATAATTTTACAAATTTTGACAAAGAAACATCTGAATTTTGTCCAAGTATTAAATCAGTCGCCTACGATGGAATACAGTTAGATTATGCACCTTTTGGAAATGTGATATTGTACAACGGTCAGTTTGGGCGTAACAAATCTATTTTGTGGGCTGAACCATCTTCTGAGGATGCATTGAGAGCTGTGTTGGATAATTTAGGGCTTATAAAAAAGCAAAAACAATTTGAGCATGTAAAGTTTCTGCAAATGAGTAAATTCGATGGGATAGAAAAAATTCCCCAAATGGAACCTATTTTTGTTTGTGATGCAGAAAGAAATATGATTTATCAAATGAAACTTTAATAATGGGTTATTTGTTTTTTGTTTTGCAGAAAAGGATGTATTGTTGAAAAACATTGCCTATAATTGGTTGGCCGATTGATTCAGATGGATAATCGCTTTCTGTACCTGTAAAAATATCTGAATTGAGCCCTTTAAAGCCACTTAATTGCAAAAAATCAGAAGCACTGCTTTTGAATAAATCGGACTGGCCAATTAAAATTGTTGTATTTTCATTGCTTGAGTTAAATAAGTTTTTTGCAAGCATATTTTGAGCTTTTAAATCATTAAAAGTCCATCCGTTCCTGAATAATATTATTTTGTTGCTGAAGTTTTGTTCCTTGGCTTTTGTATTTATATCACCAACTGAAAAATTTACGCATTTTCTTAGTTCGTCACTTATTACAAAAGGATAAAAATCTATGTTTCTCATGTTTTGAATTTGTCTTGTGTAATCCCTTTTGAAAAATTTAGATACATTATTTTTTTTGATAAAATCAATATCTTTGTTATGAAGCAGTATTTTCCCTTCTATCGCTTCTTTTATAAGATTTTCAGATAAATCAAATGCGTCAATAGGTAAAAATTTCTGTGCGTTGTCAGCTCCAAGTTGATTAATAAGATGAATTGCAAGTGTATAAGGCTCAGAACCATCAGAACATCCAAAACAGTTTATTTTTACTTTTTCTTGATTTTTATATTTTTCATCAATAAAAAGTATAAACTTTTGCCAGTCAACATCGCCTCTATTCATATTGGTGTAGTTGCAATATTCTTGACCATTATTTGTTAATGTATGTTTTCTTGTTGATGAAAAAGCAATTTTTTCTGTCAAATAAATAGAACTTTTGTATTTATTCATTGGAAATATCTGCATAAAACCTATTTCACTTTCCTGTAATCCTATTAAAACATCAAAATTATAAAAGTTGCTATTTTTATAGAAATTCCATTTTGTTACTTGTTTTATATACAAATTATTATACCTATAGAGTATAGAATTTAAAATGCACTAAGCATTTGTGTTCAAACAACTTTATAAGTCATTAATAAATATAGTACTGCTGAAGACAGTTCAGCAAATTTATAAATTTGCTGACTTTGACATTCCTGTCTTTATTGCTTATATTTTCGAGCAAACAATTTATTCTCTTTTTATATGTTATTTTACACCTTCTTAGAAAAAATTTATGACTATTTTATAACTCTAGTGCCGAAAATTAATCAGACTAATTGTTAAAATACAAAAATCAAGACTTTCGGCGATAATTCTCGAATTAAATGAAATTCTTAAACAAAACGATAAATACGCTGTCTGCTTAAAAACTTAAACTAAAAAACTCCCATTAGGGAGTTTAAAATTGGGCCCGGAGGGATTCGAACCCACGACCAAGGGATTATGAGTCCCCTGCGCTACCGCTGCGCCACAGGCCCGTGGCTTTTTGAAAGGTTTTCTAGATTTTCGCCGGCGCAGCGGTAGTCTACCTACCTCTCGCAAAACGATACTCAATCGTTTTGCTCGGCAGAGTGCCACAGGCCGAAGAATTTATTAGGTTTTCAATTGGTGCAGATGGTTTCTGCTGTATATATAAATTAACATTAACTTTTGGCATGGTCAAGCTGTATTCTTAAGGATTTTTGCTCTGCTCCTTCCCCGGCTCGGGGAAAGATGGGATGTGGAGCGGTTAAATTGATAAATTTAGTGTAAATCCGCACATAACCCCCTCTTTTTAACTGTATATAGCAATAAATTGGCCTTTTCCCGCATAATCTGCTAAAATTTTTCATAATTAGCTAAAGAGTTTGGATTTATGAAAAAAATATTTTTGTTTTTTGTTGCTTTATTATTTTTTGTGAACAACTTCGCTTTTGCGGGCGATTTGGCGCCGCAGGATTTAAATTTGCAGGAAAAAAAGAAAATTACTTTTATCTATATTCACGGTTCGAACGATTTTTCGGGCAAAAAAAGGCTGGAATTCCGAAAACATTTTGACGAACAGGTGAAAAATATGCACCCGTATATGATGAAAGCCTTTAATCAGGATGAACTCACCCGCACGCAGTTTCTTAAAAACGGTGAATACGAAATAAACGCTGAACCGGTGATTTTTTACTGGGGTGACAAAAGTTTTCAGGAAGTTGTGAATCTTGATGATAACCTTAGTGTTGCAAGCATTTTTAGCCCGAAATTGCCGCAAATTGTGCGCGGAACCTTTGCTCATTGCCTGCATGACGCAGTCTGGGTGCAAAAATATCAAAATATGGCACAAATAATTGACGAATTGCATGTTCTGGTGAAAAACGAAATTGATAAAGGCAACAAAGTTGTGCTTCTTGGTTACAGTGCGGGGTCGTTTATTACTTATGAATATTTTCTGAATAAATTTATCTCGCTCAATCCCGAAGAAATCGTTCCTGAGGAGAAATTAGCAGAGTTGAATATAACAAAAAGCCAGCTGCGTCCGACCTGTCTTGACGCGTTGATGGAGGCGGGCGTTGTTTCTCTTAATATCGGTGGAAAATACGCTCCAAATCCGGTTAAAGAACAGCTTCTTGCCAACCTTTCGCTGCTCAATGACAAAACCGCCTCTGCATGCTTTGCGGATAACACAATAAAAGGCGTGATTAACTTTGCTTCGCCGCTCGCACTGTTTTATTCGGAAATTTCCGACAGCAAAAGCGATTTAAACTTCCTGTCAAAGCTCATGTACAAGCACATTATTGAAACTGATACTTTCTGGCTTACCGTCAACTACGCAGAAGACCCGCTGGGCTTCCCGTCTTCCAAAAATATCAGCCGCGAGGAGCTGAACAAGCTTTCCGGCTTTAATATTTCACCCTCGGGCGGCTTTGTATATGACAAATCCGACGCCCGGGCCTTCAGAAGCTTTATAACTGCGCATTTGGCCTATTGGACGACGCAAAAACGCTTTACAAAAGCAGTAATTGAGGCTTATAACAAGGGTTTTGCAAACATGTACGGAGAACCGTCCGAACTTTAATTATGCTTTGCTGCTTGTAAATTCTTTGTTGCGAAGTTTTTCAAACCTTTCTGTTGAATTAAGCGTGTTGTCGCTCATAAGGCTGCTCAATTCATTCTCTTTGTTTTCCCGTTTGGCTGTTGTGAGATACATAGCGGCTTTGTCAGGAGAAACTCCGTTATCAAGCATTTCAAAGAGTACGTCTTTTTCGGAGCCGTTTGCAAATTCGGCTAACTGCTCTTTTTGCGCTGTTGTCAGGTTGTATACGCTGAGCTTATCAAAGAAGTTTTTATTTTTGACCATAAGTTCCAACATTTTTGGGTTTTTATCGTAATAAACCGGATTTGTTGCGTAAATCTCAAGCATTTGCGGTGAATATTGCCTTATTACCGAAGCTATTTTATTGGCGGGCATGTTGGGATTGAAATAAAGCTTTTCAATTACGCCCTTGAGCTCGGGATTTTTCTTGACCTGCTCTGCAACATATTCAAAATCTTTTTCTGAACCAAAAACATTTTTAACTTGAGTTTTAGCGGTTTGATTGGTGCTAAAAGTCTTGGTTTCTATGGTTTCAGCGTAATTTTGAATAGGTGAAGTCGCTGTTTTTGCAAATTGAGGCTCATTTTGAGCAGTTTGGGAGCTATATGTCGAATAATCTGTGCTGTTTTCGCTGATATTTGCTTCTTCCGGACGTGTCAGGCTGCGTGACATTGAAACCACCTGATTTTCGGAAAGTTTTTCATTTGCTGCTGCATCCAGTACGCTTTCACGCGTTTTCGGATAGTCAGTTATATTTTTTGCGCATTCTACAACGGAATCGCCTGACATTTTCGGGTATTGTGCAAGTTCCATTGTGTTTTTTGTGTATGCCTGAATCTGTTCAGTGTTTTTTCCGCGCATATAGTCTGATTGTGCGGTTAAATTGTAGGCACTGAAACGATAGTTGCCGTTTTCATCTTTTTGGTCAATGAATTTTTCCATTGAAACGGCCATTTCGGGCGTATGTTCAACGTTGTCGGTAATTTTTGTCAATGGCTCATCGGACATGTCTTTTCTCTGCGCTGCTTTTAAAAGCACATTTGAAATTTTTGCGTTGGATGACCTTGCTTTGGTAACTTTTAAAATTGTATCGCCGCTGTATTTGATTGCGCCGTTGTCTGTCCTGATTTCTTCCATTTCGACCAGCTTGTTCAAGAAACCTTCTGCTTCTTTAGGATTTTTCTCCATATAGTTTACGCCGTCAACGACATTGGCTTCAGAATAAGTTTCCTTTTTCGCCATCATGTGAACAGCTGTGTCAGTGTATTCTTCGTTGTTTGTAATAACTTCTGAAACCCTTACGGTGCCTTCTGATGAAAAATCCTTGCGAATTTTGCGCACTCTGCTCATGTTCGATGCAAATTTTTCTTCATTAAGTTTGTTTCCTTTAAAAAGTCCCCAGAGGTATGAAGTTTTGTTTTCTGTAAGCTTTTTCAAGCCTGCAACGATATCTTTGTTCGTCAATGTACCGTTTTTAGCCAGCTCAAAGTAGTTTTTCAAGTCCTCTTTATCTTTCAGCAGCTCTTTTAACTCTGCTGCTTCCTGCTCATTGTATTCTCTGTTGATTGTTTTGTCATTAAGCGCGTCCTGAGGGTTCTTTTTGTATGTTTTTGCCATCTTTTTGACGTCAATTTCGACATCTTTAACTGGCGCAGCAGTGTAACTGTCACCTGCTCCGGTGTTCGTTGATTGACCGTTTTGACCCGAATGAGCTTCGCTTTCTGATACCTGCCCTGTCGCAAGCATTGTGCCGATTTTTCCGGTGCTGGTGTCTGCCGACGCTCTGGTCTGGGTTTCCTTTTTTGAATCCTCTGTCTTTGCCTCTTGTACGCCAAGGAAGCTTTTGATTGCCCCAATCAATGACATATTTTATCCTCGTATTAGTAATAGTCTAGTTTTTATATTCTCTCTATAAAAATAAAGGATAATTTGTATATAAAATTGATATAAAAGTGGTGATTTGTTAATATATTGTTACAATCAACTGATTAGCATGCAATCGCCGTAGCTGTAAAATCGATATTTATTGTTTATGGCTTCTTCGTAGGCTTTGAAAACGAAATCTTTGCCGGCAAAAGCACTCACAAGCATAATCAGCGTGGATTTTGGCAGGTGAAAATTCGTGATGAGCCTGTCTATAACCCTAAATTTGAATCCGGGGTAAATAAAAAGGGTTGAATCGTCAATAACCTCTAAAATTTCATCGTATTTCTGCATGCAGGTTTCGAGCGTGCGAACCGTGGTCGTTCCAACCGCTGTGATTCGTTTTCCGGATTTTTTTGCGTCCATTATTATTCGGGCGGTTTCTTTTGAAATCTCAAATTCCTCGGATTCCATCTGATGTTCAAGAATATTGTCAACTTTGACCGGTTTAAAGGTTCCCATTCCGACATTTAATGTAACATAGCAGATTGTTACGCCTTTTGCCTTGAGTTTTTCAAGGATTTCTTCTGTAAAGTGCAAACCGGCCGTCGGGGCGGCTACGGAGCCTTCTTTTTGTGCGAAAACCGTCTGATATCGTTCGTAATCAAGGCTTTTGAGCTGTTCGTCGGTCATATTTCTTTCAATGTACGGCGGAAGCGGAATATTCCCTATTTTGTGAAGAATATCGTAGAAATTTCCGTCATAAATCATTTCCACAAGCCATTTTCCGTTATCTTCACGCGTAAGCACCTTTGCGCTGAGTTCGTCGGAGATTTTTATTATCATCTCCTCCTTGACGCGCTTTGAGGGGTTCAAAAGCACCTGCCAGGTTTTTCCGCCTATGATTTTAAGCAGGAAAACCTCAATATTTGCGCCTGTTTCCTTTTTTCCGTAAAGCCGCGCGGGGATTACCTTTGTGTTGTTCAAAACAAGAACATCGTTTTCATCAAAGTAATCCGTAATATCGTAAAAATGCTTGTGCTCAATGGTTTTTGCGTTTTTATCGAGCACCATCATTTTTGAATTTTCGCGTTTTTGTTCGGGTATCTGGGCTATGAGCTCTTCGGGCAGTTCGTAGTCAAAATCCTTTAACTTCATTGTTTTTTCTTGTGTAAAGCTCATTTTTTCTTCCTCAACACTAAAACAGCTGCATTTCGATGATTTTTTCCGCAATTCTTACTGTGTTAAGCGCTGCGCCGATTCTGATGTTGTCGGCAACGCACCACAGGTCGATTGCGTTATCAAAAGCGATGTTTTTTCTGATTCTTCCGACATAAACGGGGTTTTTTCCGGCTGCATCGCGCGGCGTGGGGTAAACATAATTTTCGATATCGTCCATTACTTCGACTCCCCAGGCTTTTTCGAGTATTTCGCGGGCTTTTTCGGGGGTAATTTCTTTTTCAAACTCAATTGTAACTGCTTCAGAGTGTCCGTGGAATACCGGAACTCTTACTGCGGTGCAGGAAATCGGCGTTTTTTCGTCAAGGTGAAGAATCTTTTTGGTTTCGTTCGTGACTTTCATTTCTTCTTTTGTGTAGCCGTTTTCGCAGAACACGTCGATTTGCGGAATTACGTTGTATGCAATGGGTTTTTTGAATTTTTCGCACTGAAAATCTCTACCCTCGTTGTGTGCGATGGTATTTTCGCGAAGTTCGTTTATTGCTGCAAGCCCTGCGCCTGAAACTGCCTGATAAGTGCTTACAATCATTCTTTTTATGCCTGCAAAATCATGGAGCGGCTTCAAAACGAGCATAAGCTGCGAAGTTGAGCAGTTAGGGTTTGCGACGATTCCGTGATGTTTTCTCAAATCTTCGTCATTTACGCCTGCAATAACGAGCGGCACATCTTTTTCCATTCTGAAAGCGCTGGAATTGTCGATATAAACCGCCCCGCGCTTAACAGCTTCGGAAGCAAGCTTGAGCGAGGTCGAACCGCCTGCGGATGCCAGAACAATGTTTACATTTTCGAATGCTTCGGGCGTAGCTTCGATGATTGTGTGCTTTTCTCCTTTAAATTCAATAGTTTTGCCTGCACTTTTTGCGCTGGCGAGGAATTTTATCTCGTTGTATTGTACATTGTCTTCAACAAGGATTTTAAGGATTTCTCTGCCCACAACGCCTGTTGCGCCGAGAACCGCAATGTTAGGTTTTCTCATCTTTACTTCCGCCTTTTCTTATATACAAGTTAATTATAGTACAAAATCCGCTGAAATTTTTACATTATTTTTTCAAGCCCGTAAACAAAATCATTGTTTTGGGCTGTATGCCTTACAGCGAGGAGCACTCCGGCCATATAGCACTTTCTGTCCATTGTATCGTGCTTGATTTTCAGGATTTGACCCTCTGAGCCGAAAATAACCTCCTGAGAAGCAATATAACCCGGCATTCTGACGGAATGTATATGGATATCCGAGTAAGAATTTGCGCCGCGTGCGCCTTGAATGGTTTCTGTTTCGGGGCAGTTGCCTGTTGTAAAGCTTCCATCGCGCGCTTCTGACATCATTAGCGCTGTTTTAATTGCCGTGCCCGAGGGTGCGTCTTTTTTCTGGTTGTGATGAAGCTCAATTATTTCAGCATTGTCAAAATACTTTGCAGCTTGCTTTGCAAACATCATCATAAGCACTGCGCCAGTTGAAAAATTGGGCGCAATAAGGCAGCCGAGCCCTTTTTCTTCTGATAATTTTTTCAATTCTGCAATTTGGTCATCGGACAGCCCTGTTGTACCGATTACGGGGCGAACGCCGTTTTCAAGGCAGATTTTTGCGTTTTCAAATACGAATTTTGGCTGCGTAAAGTCAACTATAACGTCGGGGCGCGCCTCTTTTATTGCTGCTTCAAGATTACCGTGGATTCTTATGTCCGAGCAGGTAAGTTTTTCAAGCTCATTTATATCAACAGCACAAACAAGCTCCATATCTGCGGCCTCGCAAACTGCCTGAACCACCTGTCTTCCCATTTTTCCCGCTGCGCCTGATACGCCGACTTTAATCATATTTAATCCTTTCATTTGTTTGTAATCTGAAAATATTATCTCATGTAAATAACAGTTTTAAACTGCCCTGCAAGGGGGTGAGCAATGACTACTCCCACCCCAACTCGGACTCTGCCGAGCAAAACGATTGAGTATCGTTTTGTGAGAGGTGGCCGGGGAGGGGAGCGATTTTAAGGTTGTTTAATTGCCATGCGATAAAAGGCGTGCCGTCATTCCGAACTTGTTTCGGAATCGCAAGGTTGAAGCAGGTAATCACCGTCCTTGCGACCCTGAAACAAGTTCAGGGTGACGAAAAACTGTAGGGTGGGAAAAGTGAAACGGTTCCCACCGCAAGGTTGCAAAAAATGTGGATTTTGTGGTTTTAAAGATGGTTTTTGGGTCGATCCCCATCCGCATTCGTAAGCAATACTAGCGTATTGCAGCGACTGCTCCTTCCCCGAGCTGGGGAAGGGGTTGGGATGGGGCGCGGTTAATCAAGTTAGTGTAAAGTTATGCACAAGTCCCCCACAAGATGTGGTAAAATAATAGAATGATAAAAGAAGAAGTTAAAAATATAGCTGCCGGCACGGCTGACGCCGGCTCATATCTTGCGGAAAAAGGCTTGTCGCAAAGCACTTTTTTCAAAGATAGCGCGCAGCTTGCTTCGCTTTTGAGCTTTTTTGAAGATAAAAATTCTAATTTCTGCGAAATTACCGGCACTTTCGGAACTTTTAAGTCAAAACTGGCAGAAATCTCCTTGCATTTGCTTGATGAAAATGTACTTATATTCCGGTACGAATGTTTTGAGGGAACAACGCTTGACGATATATTTCTTGCGCTTTTTGCGGATTTGAGGGCGTATTATCAAATGGGCAAAATCGCTCCGGCAAAAATAGAAACAACTTCGCTCACAAAAAAAATCAATCAGTATCTGAGCCATATAAACCTGCCCGCAGTTTTTGTTTTTGACTCTTTTGAGAATTTAAATGCCAATCCCGAAAATCAAGAAGAAATTTCCCGCTTTGTAAAGCACCTTGCAGGGCAGAATAAGTTTAAAATTGTAGTTCTTTCCAGAAAATCTGAAAACTGGAATATAGAAAATGCCCGAAAAATAGAGCTCGAGCCGTTTAACAGGCTCCAGCTGGCATTGTATCTTGAGGCGTCGCACGTAAAGGCGGAACAGGATGAAATTTACCGGCTTTTTGAAGCTACGCAGGGAAATACCAGCCAAATTTCGCTCACGGTGAATATGATTTCCATATTAAAAACAGGTTTGAAAGATTTTATTGAAGAATTTGAGGCAAAAAAGACATCTTACGGCAATTTTCTGCTCCAGAAACTCTCCTCTTTTGTGCCTGAAAAATTAAAAAAATCCGTTTCCGTTCTGGCTCTTGCCAAAACGGGTTTTTCGCCGGAATTTCTTGTAAGCGCCGGACTTTTTACGCCTGAGCAGCTAAATTACCTGATTGAACGCAATATATTGAGCTGCGGCGGCGGATATGTTTATATGAAAGGTTATTTGAAAACTTTCTGGCTTTCCTCGGTTTCGCTTTTTGAAAAACAGGAAATTCATCAGTATTTGCACGATTTTTTTGAATCCCAGCTTCCTTTGAAGCCCGGACAGCGCGTTATGCCGCTTTCGCGCACTACAATGAGGGAGCAGAGCGCTTATCATGCTTCGTTTCTTTCCGAAAAACCGAGAGAAACTCCGGATATTGCCTATCTGGGCTATATTAGCGGTAATCTTGCCGAGTGGACAACTCCGGAGAAGAAAAATGAGCCCAAAACCAGAGCTCCTCACAAGCCGCGTGAGCAGGAGCCTAAAAAATCGCTTGAAAAATACGAACTTACAAAAGAGGAACTCGCTCTGTTGGGGCTTCCTGTTGACCTTTCCTCCGGAACGGTTCCTGCCGCAGCCAGAGTGCAAGTTCATCAGGAGGAAATTGCGCCTGAAAAAAGTTCGTCCGAATTTTTTGTTGAGGGGCTTGCTTTTCAGCAAAAACATGAGTATCAAAACGCAATTGATGCTTATGACGCGGCAATCAGCGGAATTTCTTCTGCCGGTGATGAAATTGTGCCTGATATTTTTGAAAATGCGTCCGAATGCGCACAAAAACTTAATAAAATTGACGAAGCCGTTAAATACCTTGATTCTTTGTATGATTTTTATTATGAAAAGGGCAAAAACGAGCTCGCAAACGGTACTTTGCTGAAGATTGCGCGTTTGTATAAAGATTCTTACAGATTTTTGAAAGCCAGAGATATATATGAGCGTTTTTTGTCCTCAAAACTGCCTGTTTCTGCGGCGATTCTTGCTAATGCGCATATCGGGCTGGCACAGATTGCCGAGGATTCTTCTGATGTTAATTTAGCGCGTGAGCATTACCGCAAGGCGTTTTCGTTAATAAATCCCGAAGAAAAAGGCGAAAATCTTTCAGAAGCTTATTTTAAATACGCACTTATGCTGGACGATGAAAACGATTCTTCAAATGCGCTTGAATATTATAAAAAATCCATCAGCGCCTGCGATGATTTGAAGAAAAACCCGTATTTGAGCGCTGCATATACAAATATTGCCGAAATTTACTCGGAGGCTCAGGATTACAAAAACGCTTTCAGGAATTTTGCGCTTGCATTGAAAATTGACTCGGAGTTGCAAAATTACGACGGTATTTATTATCTTTCTTCAAAACTTGCTAAAGTTTCCCAAAAAGTCAAGCCTGAGCTGGTTTTGAATTTTATTTTAAAGGCTTTGGGCGCGGCAAAACGCTTGCAGGATAGATTTTATATGGTAAATTCATATCTTGAGGCGGGCGATTATTATTTCAGCAGGAAAGATTTTGCCAAAAGTTTAAAAGCTTATTTCAATGCCCGCAATGTGCTTTTAAAAGGCAGTTTTGAAAAAGCTGATTTGCAAAGAATAGACAAAAAACTCGACAACCTCAAAAACAGCTTATCTCCTGCGGAATATGAGCGCATTTTGAAAGGATTCAAAAAATGAAAACCGAATTGTTGGAAAAACTCGGGCTAAACGTTACAAAAACAGCACAAACCCGTCTGGATGACTTTTTAATGGTTTTTAAGAGCTATAACTCTCACACAAACCTTGTCAGCAGGCATGATATGGAGTTTTTCTTTGAAAAACATATTTATGATTCGCTCGCAATGAATCTTTTTCTTAAAAAATACGGCTTAGAAAAGTTTAAAATGCTGGATATCGGCACAGGAGGCGGATTCCCTGCGGTGCCTGTGGCGATTTTTTATGATTCCTGCCCTATTCTTGCGATAGATTCGGTTTCTAAGAAAATCGGTTTTGTGGAAATTGCCCAGAAGCTCCTCCAGCTGGAAAATCTTACTCCGGCAAGCAAAAGGGCTGAAGATTTGCATGAAAGCGACAAAGAAAGCTTTGATATTGTGACTTCGCGTGCTGTGGCGCAGCTCAATACGCTTTTGGAGTATGGTGTTCCTTATTTGAGGGCGGGCGGATATTTTGTTGCATACAAGGCTCAAACTGCAGAGCAGGAAATTGAAAATGCGAAAAGAGCGCTTGAAGTTCTTAATGCAAAGGTTGTGGATATTATTGAATATTCCCTGCCGAACCTTGAGGAGCACACCAGAAAGCTCATAATCATCCAAAAAACCGGAAAAACACCCGCTCAATATCCTCGAAAATCAGGGATTGCCAAAAAATCTCCTTTGTAAGCGCAGGTTTGAAAAAAACGGAGGAATTTTATTTTTCCGTTCCGAAAAACCCGCCCTTACGGGTAGGGTTTTAAGTCACTACAAAATAAAATCCCCCCGATTTCCCTCTTTTTTGTTTTGTAACTTAATGTTAAGTTTTTAGTACGCTTGTAGCAACAATTTTTTTTATGAGTTTTAATGCAAAAAAGGTCTCTCTTATGGAAATTTCAGCATTACATAATAATAAATCGCAATCTTTTGGCAAAATGGTATCTATACGGCGCGTTATGCTGAATGGAGAGGTTTATGATTACAGAAGTCCGGAAAAGCTCTACAAAGTTGCTCAGGCGCTTTCTCATTTGATGCAGCGTAAAGGTTGTCCTGAAATAAAAATGCAAATGGCTCAAATTATGCCTGATTTCTTTGTAAAAGAAGGCTGGCAGCCTGTTTCTGTAATGCGGCTGAATAATATAAACCGTAAAGTTAATATTTTGACCGGCGAAGAAGCAATGGTGCGGCGAAATATCTTTTCAAACAGCCTTTTGAGCAAAAATGAAAAAGCGCAAAAGGCAGCAGTTGCCATTTCTAAGATGATTAAAGAGGCATTTTCCGGCTACATAAATATTGACGCAAAATCGGAAATGGTTAAGCAAAACGGGAAGCTGAGAGAAAAAATCACTATTTTGAGTGTGAATAAAACCCAGTAAGCGGGTCTTAGCAGTCATTGCGGGCTTGTTCAATGCATTTTGACACCAATCCTGCGACCCTGAACCAAGTTCAGGGTGACGAAATAATGCTGTCATTCCGAACTTGTTTCAGAATCGCAAGATTTGTGCGTTTTGACACCAATCCTGCGACCCTGAACCAAGTTCAGGGTGACGAAATAATGCTG